>SKEL01000048.1_pt1 | contig 135222 bp, 118 predicted proteins | sample 4826741 | NCBI WGS metagenome assembly SKEL01 (sample SAMN11008810, study PRJNA524170) | human gut metagenome | biome: Human fecal sample; material: Feces; isolation source: fecal sample from pouch patient p33 | host: Homo sapiens | place: Israel: Tel-Aviv | collected 2016-03-22
CAGAGCGCTTCCAAAGGATTCAAGTGACAGTTGCGTTGCTTTTTGACGATAAACCATGATCAATTCCTCCGATAGGTCAGCGATAAGTGCAAGGGTAAATCCCAAAGCATAGGCATTTCGGGCAAATAAGGGTTGCACTTATTATACGCCGAACTATTGGTAAATCCTATTATTAAAGTACTTTTATAGTTTTTCACCATCCACTAAATATCAGCTATTATTTCTATATACAGAACTGATCGGCATTTTAAGCATGTGGTTTTACTACCATGATGACGTCATTTTAGTTCCATTCCGAGGAAGAAAACCGATCAGAAGTTATCTGAAAGGCTGGGTTTTTGGCCTTTTCCTGTTCTTGCTAGTCTGGGGATTGATTGTCACTTTGGGTGGATACGATATACATATCGTTTTCGATGTCTCTAACCTCATTTGGCTTCCTTTATTTCTCTTTGGCTTTAGCATACAGTCAATGTTTGAAGAACTTCTGTGCCGAGGCTATGTAATGGGCTACTGGATAAAAGAAAAACGTCCTGTATTAGCAGTTATTATAAACTCAATTCTTTTTTCTTCTTTACATATTGCTAATCCACACTTCGATTGGTATTCTGCAATGGGCCTATTTCTATTTGGAGTTGTGATGTCTGAATTGCGAATTATTAATCATAACATTCTAATGTGCGGCGCTGTACATGCTGCATGGAATTTTTTTGAAGGAACTATTTTTGGGACTACAGTTTCCGGGTTGCCAAACATAGGGCTTGTTTTCAAATCAATGAATAAGACGACATCTCAAATGTTAACAGGGGGTTCTTTCGGTATAGAACGTAGCGGCGTTTCAATTCTTATTTATGCTGTTTTGGCTATCACATTGGCAATAATTATTAAAAAGAGAAAAACGCCAGAATCTCTTTCGTCGCCTACTTATTTACAAGCAGATGATGTCTAAATATGACAACATCTAAAGAGTGAAAGTTAAATATCCGTAGAAGTCCCGAGAAATCGGGACTTTTCGGCATTAAAAAAGACGCAAAGGTTTCTGCGTCGTATAATTAATTCGACCAAAACCAACATATAAGGGAGGCTTTAAGTACAGTCGACTACAGTTCCTCCCGTACAATAAATCTGCCCCATTCTGCTTGCTTTTGATGAAAGTTTATTTAAACGTCACGAATTCGGCAATAATCGTTAAAGTTTCGCCTGAAATGACGTTTAATGGCCATTTCACAACGTTTATCTGAAATGTTTGCTGATTACCATTCGATCATTTGGCAGGCTTATTTGGTGCTGAACGTGGGCGGTGATAGATGCCTGCAATTGTTGCGATGAAACATACGCCGGTACCCATCAAAACGAACCAAGTCCACCAAGCAATGGGGATGTTCATATCGGCTAGATACCCAAAACCATACATCAAGACAAGCTGGCAACTGCCCAAAATGAGGGCGCAGCAAGCTAAGCTAAGACGCTGCCAAATTGTTGTCATCGACCAAAGCCAGGCGCTGATTGTCACTAAAATCTGTACAGCAAAGATTAAGGCCATGAGTAGTTGCAAAATCGTTCTTAAATAAGCCGTGATGACCAGTCCTTTCAAGATCAATAAGCATTGCAGTAGAAAGGCGCGAATCCATTCGTACCAGAATGCTAATTGTAAAACAAATACGATAGCAGTAGAAGGAGTTCGCCCTCATCTATAGTACGACCAATCATCTCAGTAAGAATTGTCAATACCAGACTTCTTACTGGATCGATAAATTCTTTGAAAAGCGAGATGGCCTACATACACGTAAATAAGGGACTGAACACAGAGCAGCAAGAAAGTGTTTATTGAAACGCTGTGCTGGTTGATTAATTGCTTTGAGAGATCGATCCCAAGGGTAATCGGCAACATTCTTCCAGAAATCTGAACAAACTCAGGTAATTGCGTTAATGGGAAAATTGAACCTGTTAAAAATAATAGGAGATACGAAATAACCGACTGAAAAGAGGCGGTTTTTGTATACTTCAGTGTTAAAGCGGCGAGCAGTAAGGAGAAGCCAAAAATTCCAATGCAAGTAATGAAAAAGATCGGTAGTAGCCCGATATGAAATCCTATGTTCAAGTGAAATATGAAGGCAATAAATGCAAGGACGATGAAAACTTTAATGAAGTTAATGATGATCCAAACGGTTGTTTTTACAGTGAGAACTAACTCAAGTCCAGCTGGTCTTAGCAGGAGTTGGTCTAATGTGCCCATTTGTTTTTCTAGAGAAATACTTTCAGAGGCTTCACCGATAATCGAACTAATTAGTGGCTGGTGAAAGCAGCATAACTGCAAGCTTTATTGGCATCAAAGAATAGTAAAGATTATAATTAGTGCAAAGTAAACATGGGCTAACGCCTGTTTTCCTTGCACTTTTTATTTTTCCTGGAGGAAACCATCATGGCTTATCGACATCGTGCTACCCAATTGTCATTTCAATCCTTTAACAACGGCCTTGGTGTGCCACTCTCTTCCGACAATGAGTGGGTTCAATTAGCCGACATGCTCCCGTGGCAACAGCTCGATGAAGCCTATCAACTTCTTTTTACTGAGATGGGTGGGCGCGCTGCTAAACCCTTTCGTCTGCTTTACGGTGCCAGTTTGATCAAGCAAGCAGAACATCTAACCGACCGTTCGGTCGTTACCGCTATTCGTGATACCCCGGCTTACCAGTACTTTATCGGGCTAGACACCTACACAACCGACCTGCCGTTCAACCACTCAACCTTGGTTTATTTTAGACGACGCATGGGTCAAATAACGGAACTAGTGCGAAATATCATCAGTGATACCTTGCGCGAACAAATTCAAAGCTTATTGCCAGATGATGAGCTCCGTGTCTTGATCACAGACGCTACTGCGGTGCCAATTGAAATTCGTTTTCCACAAGATACTTCGCTGCTAAATCAAGCTCGGCTCAATCTAGAAGAAATGTTATTAGACATGGCTCATCAGTTGCAAATCAAGCCTCCACGAACCTACAAACGTGAAGCAAAAGCTAAGTGGACCGCTTTTGCTAGAAAACCGCGGCGTTGGGCTAAGGAAACACGCAAGCAGATCAAAGTACAGCTCCAGTATGTCCGACGTGATCTACGTTATATCGATGTGCTGTTGGCCCACGGTGCCTCTCTTAACGAAAGGCAAACCAAACGATTGGCTGTGATTCGTGAACTTTTTGACCAGCAAATGTTCATGTATGAAAATCGGACCCATCGGGTCCCAGGACGGATTGTTAGCTTGGCACAACCGTGGATTCGCCCGATTAACCGTGGTAAAGCCAAACAACGAACCGAATTTGGTCCCAAAATTGATGCTTCAATTGCCGATGGCATGATCGATATCGAACGATTTGATTTTAAGGCGTTCAATGAAAGCCAAGATTTAGCAACAACCATCGATCATTATTTCGACGTGCATGGTTATTATCCCGATGAAATCTTAGCTGACACACTTTATCGTACCCGCGAGAATCGTCAGCTCTGTCAACGACTAGGCATTAGGTTGTCGGGACCACGTTTAGGACGTAAGCCTAAAAAGATGGATGCTAAGCAGCGGCAAATTGATCGTGACGCAGAGAAGCGGCGCGGGAAAATTGAACGCGGTTTTGCCTTCATGAAAGGCCCTTTGGGCCTTTCATTGGTGCGGACTAAAACGGTAGCCAGCATCGCAGTGACGATTGATATTGCGATCAATCTAGCCAATCTAAAGATGCTATTAAGGCTTTTTAATGGACCAATTTTGATTTTTGTAAAATATAAGCAGGAATCCATCTTAATTCACTATCAAATTCACGTTTCAGGTAGCCGGAATGTTGCCTAATTCACCAGCCACTAATTAGATACCAGTAGGCATACCCGATATAAAAAGCAGAATTTCCAGCATCAATATTAAGAAAAGTAAAGACTACAAAAATGAGTACAGTGACGACCATACTGGTAATTTGATCAGGGAAATAAGTTCTAACTTCGGCCAGATATCGAGAAAATTCGGCTTTAAATAAATGTATGATCAAGTCTTCCACTCCCTTTCTCGATCAAAAGACTAAACGTAAAAGTTCGTCAAGCGACGGATAACGATTTTGCACCGCATGAACGGTAATCCCATGCTCAAGAAGCTTTTTAAGGAATTCTTGTTGATCTTTCAATGTTTTGAAAGTTGTCGTCACACGCTTTCCGTCGTCGCTTGAGTTGACGGTTATTGCATTGTTGGCTTTGAAAGAAAAATGGGATGAAACTACAACGAAACCAAAAGAAGAAAAGGTTTTTTGGAATTCTTCATAGGGGCCGAAGAATCGTACTTTCTGGTTATCGATAAGAAGGACATCATCGACAAGTTTCTCAAGAACATCAGCTTGGTGTGAGGTAAGGATAATTGTCTTGTGCAACTGCTGATTGATTTCCTTTATCTGCCTGATTAGCGTGCGGCTAGCAACAAAATCAAGTCCAAGGGTCGGTTCGTCCAAGAACAGTAAGCTGGCATTGCTGACTAAACAGGAAATGAGCGCTAGTTTTTGTTTCATTCCCCGCGAGTACTGACCAACGCGCTGGTCAATGGCAGATGAAAGATCAAACTTTTTGAAAAGTGAATTAATCTCGGAGGTTTTGCTGGCTGGAGAAATACCGCTGAGATTCAAAAAGTAGTTTATATTTTGGCGTCCAGTTAAATAGTCGTAAAGATTATCAACGGATTCAAGAACCGCTGCCATGTTACGATAAAGCGCTCTGTTTCCGTATGGGATATGCTTATTTTGAAAAGTATAATCTACAGTGCCGCTTGTTTTATCAATCAGGTTTAACAATATTTTTAATAGTGTGGTTTTTCCAGCACCATTTTTACCGAGTATTCCGGTGATTCGCCCTGCTTGAATCGAAAAACTGACATCTAAGAGAACGGTTTTGTCTTGGAATTTTTTGTTTAAATGATTCACATTAATCATGTTCATTTGTTTAATCCTTTATCATGGCGAGAATCAGTGGGACAGCCCTTCTTTTAAACTCATTTTTAGGATAATGAAATGTTCCAGACTTTCGTTTATGGGGACAACCCCCAAGCAAACTGGAAGGAAATTAGGTTAAACACTAATGGAAAAGGGATAGGGTGTTGTTTGAGTTCGTTGAGAAGTTCAGATATTTGGGATCTTCTAAATACTTTTCTGCTCATCAGTAAAAGTATTTTATCAAATATATAAAACGCTTTCAACGATATTAGCGGCGGACTGTAATTTTTGCTGATTTACAACAATAATGAAAATCAGAATTTTGATAACAACAATAATAGCGATAATGTGAAATCATGTACCGTGTTTTTAAACCTGCTGAAAAATCCAATAAGGGCGGGCTTCGTATCCAACAAGAAATGCTGGTAACATACCTGCGTGCGATGTATTTCAGCATCTTTCTAAAATATTAATTGACAATGTTGTTCAACAAATGCTAAGGTGAAAATCGCTTCATAAAGCGTAATGATTACGATTTAAGGGGCGAGATTGCTTTTATATCAACCAAGCGGGTACTAACTGGCGCTGTATATCTGTAGAAGCAATGAGTCCTTGTTGGCCGATAAAGAAATACACCATACTGCGTTGATCAGTTCGCTAGCTTTGTTTGAAAACACTGGTTAGGAACCAAGGCTACTCAGACTGAGGCGGCTTATCCGGATTGGTTGACGCTAATGAGGGGGTTATTCATGTTTGCACTTGTTTGTTTCTTGATCATGTTGCCGATGATCTTTAGTGTGCCACTGCTGTATGTCGGGATGTTGCCACGGGTTCGCCAGCAATCAGCACTTTTAACCATGAGTATTGCGTTAATGATTGCGATTGTCTGTTGGTTGGTTTTTGGTAACCGCCTGGCATTTGGTTTTGACTTATTACATGCAGCAACTTTTTCATCATTATCTGCTGGCTTGGTACAAATGGATTTTTACTTATATGCGGTTGCGATGTTGATGGGTACGATCGCTGGTAACAGGAACAGCCGCTACATGTTTGGCTTTGTTCCGGTGTGGACCGTGTTGGTGTACTGCCCGCTTGCACGCTGGCTATGGGCTGATCATGGGTGGTTGCGACAGTTAGGCGCTTTGGACTTTTCCGGCGGCATTGTCGTGCATTTGACGGCCGGGTTGACGAGTTTGGTGCTGGCAAAAGCGTTACTTCCAGGTGATCAGCCGAGTATGCCAAATGATTTTCGAACTGATTACGCGGCAACGATCATGATTCTGGTTGGCTGGTTAGGGTTTAACTTAGCCCCGGCAGGCAGTTTGAATGAGCTTGCCGGACAGGTGCTGATTAATACATTCGTGGCCGTGTTGATGGCGATAATCGGTTGGTGTTGGCTGACTTATCGGCAAAATGGTGTGGTGCAGTTAGGCGATTTGTTGAATGGCGTGCTGTGTGGTTTGGTAACCAGCACCGCTTTAGTCGGATACGTCGGGACATTGAGCATGGCCATTGTTGCTGCCGTTGCTGGCGTGATTTGTCGGCAGATGGTTTCAAAAATGCAGCATTCAAAACATTTCTATGATGCGGTAGATTCTTTTGCGATGAATGCTATCGGTGGCATTACAGGGGTTGTTGGCTTGATGATTGTCCAATTCTTTAATGGGACTCATACAATAGCGACCGCGGGGAAGTTCGCAGTGGTTGAACTTTTAGCTGTAGCGGTCGCGGCTGGGTTGACAGTTATTGGCACAATGGTTGCGCAGTTAGTTGCTAGGGCGTGTGAAGCTGGCGTAACACGGGTGATGAATCTTGACAGTGAACGGTTGAATTGACAAAGGGAGCGATTTGGATGAATCAAATGATGATTATTGGTGGTGGAGCAGCGGGCGTTGGTATCGGTATCATGTTAAAACAACTTGGCTGCAGTCAATTTCAGATTCTTGAGCAGGAAGAAATAGGCGCGAGTTTCCGGCATTGGCCAAAAGAAACGCGATTCATTACGCCATCCTTTACCAGTAACGGATTCGGCATGCCGGATTTGAATGCCGTCAGTATGGAGACCTCACCTGCGTATACGCTTGGTGCAGAGCATCTGAGTGGTTCACAATTTGCCGATTATCTTAAATTATTGGCGGATACTTACGCATTACCGATCGCTGAACATACGCGCGTTGGTGCAATTTCACCGACTACTGAAGGTTATCAACTCGAAACGAATCACGGCGTCGTGACCACCAAGTACTTGATCATGGCAGTCGGTCAGTATGCTTTCCCTAAATTAACCGATCATCCGGAAAACGTCATTCACTATCAGCAAGTGACCTCGTGGCAGGATTTGACGGGGAAAACCCAGATTGTGGTTGGCGGAAACGAAAGTGGGGTCGATGCGGCCATCAATTTGGCTACGCTAGGCCATAAGGTGCTTTTGTTGACTAAGGAAACGGGTCTGAACGCGGCATCGCCTGACCCAAGTATTCGGTTGGCACCGTACACGCGTCGGCGATTCTTGGATTTGCCAGCGGAAGTTGCTGAAAGAATCACGTTACAAGAGAAGATTGCGTTGAAGACTGTCACGCGCACCCAGGATTCCCAGTATCAATTGTGGTTTACAGACGGACGTACGATTACGACGCCGTATAAGCCCGTTCTATGCACAGGTTTTGATGCCGGCCCGTTAAAGCTATGGCCACAATTATTTGAAAATAATGATGGCGAAATTGCTTTGAATGACGTTGATGAATCAACTCAGGCGAAAAATGTATTTGTTGCCGGGCCGGATGTACGCCACGAGGATGCGATTTTCTGTTACATTTACAAATTCCGTCAGCGTTTCGGAGTGATCGTTAATGAGATCGCTAAACGGGAACAGTGGGACATCGGGGACTTTGTCAAAATCAGTCGCGCCAATAGTTTCTACCTTGATGATTGTGCAACTTGTGATGTTGCTTGTGACTGCTGAGGGAGCGGGCATTTAGAGGAGGAAGCTTTCATCTTAAGTCAGTAAAATGGCAACGCCCACTTCCATTAAGTTACTTTTGCGTCAATACACATAAAAAATAACCCTCTGAACATGTCTTCAAATGACAGTTGTTCAGAGGGTTATTTAGTTCAACGGTATTTTTAGGTTGGGATTCATTGGTGAGGTCCCAAGACGTGACATTAAGGGTGGGTAAAAATTACCGGTGGATGTAAACGTAGCTGCTGGCACCAGAGATGGTCTGGGTGTTAGGACCGGTTGGTGAGCTGAAGCCCATGCCGCCTTGAGTGATCGTAACGCTGTCGCCAGAAACAGATTGAACATAAGCAACGTGACCATAAGAGCCATCAGCTGTCCATTGGCCGCCAACAGATTGACCAGCAGCGAAGACGATGATGGAACCTGCTGCCGGGGTGTGGTTAACCGTGAAGCCGGCTGCTGCAGCGGAAGCGCCCCATTCAGCACCGTTGCCCCAGCCATTGCCTGCCCATGAAGCAACAGACTTAACGTACCATGTGCACTGACCCCAAGGATAAGTGTTACCTGAACCGCTGTAATCAGCATGGCTGCCGCTACCTGAAGCAGTGTTGCTGCTGATCACAGTAGATGAGGCACCGCTGTTGGAAGAAGTGTTGGTTGATGAGGTACCAGTCGAAAGAACACTGCTGTTGGCACTCTTATTTGAAGTTGAGCTGGTAGAACTTGAAGCAGTTGATGCAGCTGCTGTCTTCAAGGCAGCCTGGGTTGCTTTGGCTGCTTCTGATTGTTCTTGAGCAAATTGACTTTGGAGTGCAACCAATTCGTCTTTGTGATCAGCAATTTCTTTGTTCAAAGCATCTTGCTTATCGCTTGCGGTCTTTTGAAGGGTCTCTAGCTGTGACTTTTGCGTTTCAAGAGATGCTTTAGTCGAAACCAAGGTCTGACGTGCCGTTTCCTGTTCACTCTTCAAAGCGGCTAACTTATCTTTGGCGACGGTTACCGCATCCAAAGCGTCTTTGCTGGCTTGACTTAACTTGCCGACTGTCATGGTACGGGCAATCAAGTCAGATAGACTTTGTGAGTTCAACACGAAATCAATATAGACATTGCCGCTAACTGAACTGCCGGCTTTCTTTTGAAGGGAAATCAATTGATCCTTCAAGTTGTTCTTCCGGGCTGCGACGTTCTTTTGAGCAGCGGTGATTTCGCCACTCAACGATGCGATCTTGGCATCCGTTGCACTGATCTTGGCAGTGGCGTCACTGATTTCGCCATTCTTAGCATCAATCTGTTTGTTGAGGTTGATCACTTCAGTGTTAGCTGCTTCGATTTGCTTTAATAAATCGTTGGTTTCGCTCTTGTTAGATGCGATGCTGGCACTTGTGTCAGCGAAAACCGGTGTTAAGGCGCTAACAGAACCCGCTAAGGTAACTGCTGCAACCAATGTCATCATTGCTTTATTGAATTTCATGTTTGACCTCACTCTTAATTAATTAACTAAAGGCTACTTTACTGTGTCAATGTTACGTCACCATTACAGGATTGTTATGAGTTGTTCTCAATCTTCATCTGGGCGTCAAATTTGCGGCATTTTGAGCATTTAGTGGCGATTTTTCGTGAATTTTACATGAAAAAAGCAGCCGCGATCCGCGACTGCATGACAAAATTGTAAGTTACTCGTTTGATTTCAGTGCCTCGACCATATCCACACGTTGAAGTCGCCGGTGCGTAAGCCAGGTGACAATACCGGTAAAGGCCATCATCAAAAGCGTGGCTGTGAGATAACCGATCATACTAATCGTCAACGGGAAGACAACGGCCTCGGTTTCGGCTTGGAATAGAATATAGACGGTTAAAAGATTACCCAGTCCATAGCCTAACAGGATGCCGACAATGGTAAGGACGATACTTTCGCGGCTGATATACATCGTCACCTCACGATCAAAGAACCCAAGCACTTTGATGGTGGAGAGTTCGCGAATACGCTCGGAAACGTTGATGTTGTTTAGGTTATAGAGGACGACGAAGGATAAAACCGCACTAAGCAAAATAAAGATCAGGACAATCGGGTCTAACATGCCACTCATGTTGTGCAAGGTCTTTTTCGCGGTGGTGGTGAAGCTGATGCCCACAATTGCATGATGATTCAGCAGACGTTTAGCTAAGCGATCGTCCTGCTGCTGACTTTGCGGGCGCAGGCGAACGAGCAGCGAGTTTGGTGCCGACTGTTTGCCGACTAGTTGTTGATACGCCGTGGCAGAGAGATAGCCAAAATGACCGACATAGTTTTTGGCGATCCCTTTGACGGTAAAACGATGGGCTTGACCAGCCGTCGTCATCACCTTTAACCGATCACCGGTGCTAAGCTTCAATGCTTTTGCCGGTTTACTGGTAATGATAATGCCGGTACTTGGCAGGGTTAAGGCTTGGTTGGTAGACGTTGAACGCAGACTGACGTAAGGTTCAAGCTGTTTGCCGCTTGTCGGAGCAAAAAGATTAACATCGCTAATTTGGTGACCGTTGCTGCTTAATTTGGCGGTGGTACTGCTAACACTGGCGGCACTACGATAAGCACGACTTTTTTGCAGAATCGATTTGGCAGCGGTTGGTTGCTTACCATCTGCCAGTCGGACGATGGCTTGGTAATGAATCACGTCGCCATATTGTAAAGTGCCGGTCGCGGTAATGGAATCCTTTATGCCAAATCCGGTAAGAATCAAGGCGGTTCCGCCGGCGATCCCGAGAATGGTCATGACGAGGCGTGACTTATAGCGGAAAAGATTGCGGTAACTGACTTTTTGATTGAATGAAAGGCGTGACCATAAAGGGGTGATGCGTTCAAGCAGGATCCGTTTGGCGGACTTGGGCGCACGCGGACGCATCAAAGCGGCGGGTTTTTCCGTCAGTTCATTGCGCACCACGATGATCGCAGCGCCAAGAGTTGCGATTAAGGCTAATAGCAGCGACAAAAAGATCAGTGGCCATTGCAGCGAAATCACTTGCTTAAGCGGGATGTAGTTCTTATACAGGCTTAAGACGATGCGCGGGATGCTGAAGTTGCCGGCAAAGACGCCGATGATACCACCGAGTAAACCGGCTAAGGCAGCATAGGCCAGATAGTTACGGGCAATGGCCCATTTGCCATAGCCTAATGCTTTAAAAGTTCCGATTTGAGCGCGGGCTTCTTCGACCATGCGACTTACGGTGGTAAACGTGATTAATGCCGCAACGAGGAAGAAGAACACGGGAAACACATTGGCGATGGCAGCGATACGATCGGCTGAACCGCCATAATCCCCGAAGCCCGGTAAATCATCGCGGGTTTGCCATGTGAGACTAGTGGCCAGTTGGTGGCGGGCCGTTGCGGTTGCTTGCTTTTTGAACCCTGCTTGGTAAGTTTTGACTGTTTCCGCCGCTGTTGCCGCTGCTGCGGTGGCAGGCATCCCAGCTGCAACTGCTTGATTAGTGGTCTTGGTTATTGCCGCTTGGGTCATTTTAGCTTGGATGGTCTTGGCTAAATCTGCTTGCGCCTGCGCTTTAACGCGTTGCTTGACCTGTTTCATTTTCGCAGTTACGGCGTCTTGATAGGCTGTGCTGAAAGTGTCGCGGGTTTGCAAGTTTGGAAAGCGGATGTTGAGCTGCGAGGCAACAGGCAGGTTCATTTGCTGATCGGGGATATACGCAAAATAACGGACCGTGCCATCCCCGATATTTGCCGACCCGCGGCTAGTGTCTTCGATATAGGCCGGTGAGTCAGCAAAACCAGTGATGGTATACGTTCGGTCCTTAAGCCCGCTGCTACGTGCAAACGTGTAATGCTGGCCGAGTCGATAGCCGCTCTTTTTAGCAACGGTGTCTAGCACGATTTCATTACGGTGCGTGGGGAGGCGGCCACTGGTGAGGTGGAGGCGATTGATTGTGGCCGTTTTTTGATAGCCGTATAAAGCGACAACATCACTTGAGCGGCCACCGATTGCATATTTGAATTTAACCGCTTCGGCTTGGGTTCCCTTGACTGACTGTGCCGCTTTGACTTGGGCAGAGCTGACGCCAGTAGTTGCCAGCAGTTGGGCATCGGCGAGGTGATCGGCTTTGACGGTCGTATTCAGCGAGTCTTTAAGGGCGGGACCCGTGGCTTTAACGCCGACAAATAAAAGCACGCCAAGCATAATAATGATGACAATCGCAATGAAGCGGCCGAGTGAATCGCGAATGTTACGCCAAAGATTTTTAGTTAATGGTTTCAAACTGATCACCTACCACTCGATGTCCGCTACCGGTGTCGGTGCCGGCTCGTCGTGAATGCTGCGAACCCGGGCATCATTGATCTCAACAACCCGATCCGCCATTTTGGCAATCGCGGCATTATGGGTGATGATCAAGACGGTTTTATGGTCTTTGCGGCTGGCATCTTGCAACAGCTGCAAGACCTGTTTTCCGGTTTTGTAATCCAATGCGCCAGTCGGTTCATCACATAAAAGCAGTTTCGGATTCTTTGCCAAGGCTCGGGCAATGGCCACCCGTTGCTGCTCGCCACCGGAAAGCTGCGAAGGAAAATTATCCAGCCGGGCGCCTAAGCCGACTTGTTTAAGAACCGTGGTGGGATCCAATGCATCAGCGACAATTGAGCCAGCCAGTTCAACATTTTCCTTAGTCGTCAGGTTAGGAATCAGATTATAAAACTGGAAAACAAAACCGACATTGTGCCGTCGAAAAGCTGTCAATTGGCGATCCGAAAAAGTTGCGATATCCGTCCCGTCAATCCAGACTTCACCTTCTGTTGGAGAATCCATCCCGCCTAGAATATTCAGCAATGTCGATTTACCGGCACCGCTGGGACCAAGAATGACCGTGAGCTTACCTTGATCAGCCGAAAAATTAATATCGTGGTTGGCGGTGATGACGGTTTCGCCCATTTGGTAACGTTTTGATTCATGTTTTACTTCGATATATGCCATTGTGACCTCCTGAAGGGTGTTGAGATAGTTCGCGCTTGAGTCAAGCCTGCGCTCAACACGTTGTTCATTTAATAACATTATGTTAGATTAAAACCAGTCGTTCAAGCACAGAATCCGGATATCTGTTGTTAAATGAACACGTTGTACAGATCATGTTGGTTTGGAGGTTATGATGACAGGTATAAGCAATAATCGGCGAGTACAATATACTGTGAGCCAGTTTAAAGCGGCGTTGTTGCAAATTCTGGCGACAAAATCGCTGGATGAGGTGACGGTCACTGAGATTTGTCGGCAAGCGGATCTGAATCGAGGTACCTTTTATTTGCACTTTGCGTCACCGCTGGCATTATTTGAACAAATTGAAACCGATTTATTAAATGAAATTCAACCGTATCTCAGTGTTAAAATAGATGACATGACCAAGATGCTAGTTCCGATTCTCAAGGTCATCACACAGCATCCGCAAGCGGCCACGATTATTCTGACCAACCCGGATAGTACGGTGTTGGAGAAAATTGTCCGCCCGATTCAGACGCAGACGCAAGCACGCTATCAGGCATGGTACCGTGAAGCCGATCCAAAACAGCTCGCTTATTACTACGCATTTTTCGTGCAAGGGGCGGAGGGCGTGTTAACGATGTGGTTGAAACAAGGGATGAAAGAATCACCGGAACAAATTGCGAAGGTGATCGAAAATGTGGTGACAAAAGGAGCGCCGCATTGAGCGAGAGCCGTCAAGCGCTAGTTAATTCATTAATTAGGAGAAAGAAATGCAAAATGTAAAATTAATCGCCAGTGACATGGACCAGACATTGTTGACCAGTGAAGGGACACTACCACCGCACTTTGATCGTTATCTTCGGCGCCTCAATCAAGCCGGGATCGAATTCGTGGCTGCCAGTGGTCGGCCGCTATACACCTTGCAGGAAACTTTTCCGCATTTTACTAAGCAGATTTCATTGGTTTGCGATAATGGTGGATTGGTCGCCTCGCATGGTCAGATCATCGGCAAGAGTTTAATTCCAGCCGCAGCGTATCGCGAGATTGTGGCGTTTATCTGTGACAAGACCGATGGCGTTCCCGTCTTATGTGCCTTGGATGCTGCCTATATTAATGCGGCAGATGGCCAGTATGCCCCGGCGCTATTGCCGTTTTATCATCAACTAAAAAAAGTGCCTGATCTGATGGCGGCTTCCTTGGAAGTGGACAAAGTGACGATTTACTTCCCTAATGCCGATAGTCGTGCCAATGCGGAACGGTATTTCCGGCCGGCTTTTGGCCAAAACTACACGGTTCAAGTGAGCGGCGAAACATGGTTGGATATTCAGAATCTGGGGGTGAATAAGGGTCGCGGCATGCGCATTTTAAGCCGCCATTTTGATATTCCAACCGCACAAATGATGGCATTTGGCGATTATGATAATGACATTCCGATGTTAGAGACGGTCGGTTACAGTTACATCATGGCGAATGCGACTCAAGGGATGGCGCAGCACGCGAAGTATCGGACGCGCAGTAACGATGAGTTCGGGGTCTTGCATGTGATGGATCAAGTGTTGCAGGCGCAGGAAGGCTAGTAACAAATATGGCGGAGATTTTGATTCGTGTGGTGATCGGGTTTTATGGTTTTTTGATGCTGCTCACAATCTGGCAAGCGGGAAAAACGAACCAGAACGCCTCGTACTTAAATCAGCTATTCGCACTGGCCGCTACGCTAGTCCTGACAGCGGCTGTTATTCCTGACAAATTCAGTGCTTTGGTCATACTTTTGATCGGGTTATTAGGTCTATCAGCGGTATCGTGGTTTAATGGCATCCGATTGTATGGCAAGCCGCATATGAAGCATCATCTGATTAGGTTAGTCGTTCACTTAATCTTATTTGGATTAGCAATGTGGTTGCTGTGAGCGTGATGGCTTTTTGTGCAACCAAGGTCAATGCAGGTATAAAAATACAGGGAGTATGATGTGTTCTCACAATACTTCCCTGCAAAATCGTGATTACAAGCTACACGCCGCCAGTACTCGCTAAAGTTCATGCGGCGTTTTTGCTTGCCCGGATGAACGATAGGACTAGGGAGACTACGAAAAATCAAAGATAAGCCTGCGCAAATAATTTTGCTGCCAGCAGGAAGGCCAGTGCTGCAATAATGACGCGTAATAATTGAACCGGTAAGCGGCGGGCGATGATCGGGCCGATGTAGCCGCCGATGAAGAGTCCGATGCCAAGCGGAATGACCATTAACCACTCGATTTTAGTGGTGAAAGCATAAATGACGGTGGCAATGGCGTTAGCTGCAAATCCGGTCAGATTCTTCATTGAGTTGGAGACAATAAACGGCTGGTCAACTGTCAGGGTTAAAGTTGCCAGCATGACGACACCGGCAGCAGCGCCGAAATACCCTGCGTAAGCACCGGTTACGAAAATAACAATGGTCTGTGCAGCTTCTTGGCGAAAGGTTAAGGTTTTCACCGGCTCGCCTGGACGATGCTCCTGGGTCGGCAGTTTACCACTGAATAAGAGTAAAAGTCCCGCAGCGATGATGAAAAACGGCACAATCTTTTCAAATGTCGAAGCCGGTGCAATCAATAGAAGAGCACTACCGAAAATACTACCGAGTGACACAATCAGAATCAGACGCCAAAGAAATTTACCGCGGCCGCGCAGTTCCGGCAGTGAGGAGACGGCTGAACCAACCCCAGTGAAGACGAGTGCCGCTGTATTGGTGACGTTAGCAATGACTGGTGGCACGCCGATTGCGAGCAGGGCTGGATACGAGACCAGTGAAGCTAACCCTGCTAACGTAGCAGTGAGGCCGGCACCGATCCCGGCAACCAGTAAAAAGGCAAAGATCGAAAAAGTCATAGTTGCTGCTCCTTCAGGAATTTGTATGAATGTCAGCCAACATAGTGCGCAACACCATGTATCAGGATTGCATAGGTACTTATAAGCTGGCAAACATTGCTAGTCTCATCATACGCTAAAGCACGACTATTTGGGGGTATGATAAAAGGTAAAGAAGGGACAGATGCACATGTTTGAAAATAGCAAAAGCCGGCTTGATGCCATTTCGGATGGCGTATTCGCGGTTGTGCTGACATTGATGGTATTAGATATTAAAGTGCCCAAAACGCTGACCAAAGTGGACCTTTACGCAACCGGGTTTTCTGTCGTCATTTACTTTATCAGTTTTGCGGTGGTCGGTCAGTACTGGATCTTTCACCAAGAACTTTTGCACACTGTTCAGCAGCCAAGCACCAATTTTTTGGTATTGAATTTTTTCTATCTTGTGTTCATCTGTTTAGTGCCGTTTGCAACCAGTTTTATCAGTGACCATCCAGGTAGCCGTATTAGTGCGACATTATTTGCAGTTATTATCTTTATGGTTGATCTGTTTCAATTTATTTTGTTCCGATTAGTCATTGGCGAGCGACCGAAAAAAGAAAATTTAAATGCTCATGATTGGGAGGAATATCGCGCTGCGTCACTAATGGTACTTGTTGCCGTTATTTATATTCTTGTAGGTTTACTGTTGCCCAAGTGGATTCTTGTTGTGATTGCGCTCGGTTTAGGCGCCCGAACGTTGAATAATACCATTGGACATCGACTTCAACATCAAGGCAAGACTCAATAAAACGACGCCTTTATAACCATATATTTTTACCAAACTAAAGATCGCCCCAAACCATCTGATGAGGGTTTTGCTAGGATCATCAAATGGCCGATTTTTTACGTTGCGTAAGTCTGTGATACGATGAGGCAGAAACGAGGTAACTACGAATGCATGGCACAAAAGGATTACTGACATTAAAATTGGTTCAGGCACAAATGACTAACGTAAATGCAGTCCAACATTGACACCTATAAAGGAGCGATTTCATGACGATTCAAGATAAGATGCATCAAGGGGCGTTGTATCAACCGATGAATGCAGATCTGCAAAAAGAACAGCTGGCGGCAATTGATCAGCTGGCGATTTACAACCAGATTCCGGCGAGCCATCAAGCAGAACGATTTGCCCAACTCAAAAAAATGTTCGCTGAAATTGGCGCTAAAAGTTATATTGAGGCACCGTTTCATTCAAACTTTGGTGGGGCGCATGTTCATTTTGGCAGTGGTATCTATGCTAATTTTAATCTGACCTTGGTGGATGACACCCATATTTACGTGGGCGATCGCACCATGTTCGGGCCAAACGTGACATTGGTAACTGCGACTCATCCGATTGATCCAAGTCTGCGCGAACAAGGCTATCAATATAATAAGCCGATTCATGTGGGCCGCAATTGTTGGTTTGGCGCCAATGTCACGGTGATGCCCGGGGTTACCATTGGCGATAATACTGTCATCGGCGCTGGCAGCTTGGTCACTAAGGATATTCCGGCCAATGTTGTTGCATTCGGTTCACCTTGTCATGTGGTTCGAAACATTACGGAAGAAGACCGAAAAACTTACGATCACGGTAAGCCAATTGACCTGTAGCGAGGCTTAGTCAGCCCAGGTTACTTCCGCAAAGCTCAAAATAAAAGTTTTGACGGCATAACGATTCAGCCGAGCAGTCGTCTGCTTAAGTTCCGCCTGCGAAACAGGGGAGGGCTTGACGTAATAAACCGTTCCTTCATCGTCATGACTATATGCAGGGGCATAAGCATTTTCAGAAGAACGCTGAATGCGGGCGCAAAACGCACTCTGAAAATAACCGTTCATTAGCAGCTTTGTCCTGACAGCCATTGTCGGGATTAGATGGCCAATGACGAAAAGCCCGATGATGGTATAAATAATTGTCGCAAGTTTCTGATTAAGTGTCATCTTTTTTAATTTGGTCATAGGTTGTCCTCGCTAGCATGATTTTAGCGGCTTGATCGAATAGGAAAACCGGTTGTGAAAGCAACAAACGATGATATAGGTATGTAGTGGTCGACTAATAAGTGTCAAGAGAGGCACATGTTTAAAATAGCGCCAACTCGAACTGGCATCAAGGCGAAGTTTTTTGGTCTAAAAATTTTAACGCAAAATGAGCATAGATTGGGAAAAATCACTCGTCCAGTCCCAGCACTCGGCCCTACCAGTGCTATGATAAAAGCAACTGAAAGGAAGCGTGTCTATGAATCAGTTTGTGAACCATTTGAGTTGTACAGCATTGCTTGTTGGTAAGAAGGCGTCGGTTGATGGCTCGACGATGATTGCCCGCAATGAGGATGCGGCAGGCGGGATTAATCCGAAGCGGTTTATCGTTGTGAAGCCGGATGAACAGCCGCAGCGGTATGTGTCAACGTTTAACGGTTTTCAGTTGGACTTGCCGCAGACCCCGCTGCAGTATACCTGTACCCCAGTTGCCGACACGAGCGATGGTACTTGGGGTGAGGCCGGGATTAACAGCGAAAATGTTGCCATGAGCGCTACGGAAACCGAGTTCACAAACACCACGATGCTGGGGCTGGATCCACTTGAGCCAGATGGTATCGGTGAAGAGGCTATGCTGACGGTGGTATTACCGTATATCCATAATGCCCGAGAAGGGGTGCAGCGGCTTGGCGAATTAGTGACGAAGTATGGCACCTGTGAAAGTAACGGCATTGCCTTTTCCGATGCTGATGAAGTCTGGTATTTTGAAACGGTTGGCGGCCATCACTGGGTGGCTGAGCGGATTCCTGATGATCGTTATGTATTGGCGCCGAATCAAACGGGGATTCAGGAGATTGATTTTGACGCACCGGATGATTTCCAGTACAGTGCCGACTTGAAGGCTTTTGCTGAAAAGTATCATTTGAATAAAGCGAAGAAAGGCTTTAATTTCCGCGATATTTTCGGTGAAGATACGCAGGCGGATCATTTTTATAATACCCCCCGTGTCTGGTATGCCCAGAAGATGCTGAATCCTGAAGTTGACCAGGATCCGGAAAGTCGGACCATGCCATTTAGTCGGGTTCCGAGTCATTTGCTATCGGTTGAAGATGTGGCGATGGTTTTAAGCAGCCATTATCAAGCAACCGAGTTTGATCCGTATGGGCAGACAGGGACGGCCGAAACGCGGCATCGTTATCGGCCAATCGGGATGAATCGTAACCAGGAAATGCATATTTTGCAGATTCGGCCGAACATGCCTAAAGCCCATGCGGCGATTCATTGGCTGGCAGAAGGCGTCAACATTTTCAATAGTCCGGTGCCGTTTTTTGCCAACTGCACCACGACGCCCGAGAATTTCCAGTACACCCCGACTGATAAAAGTTCGACTGACAGCTTCTATTGGCTGAATAAGTTGATTGCTATGGTGGCGGATCCGCTGTTTGCCGAACATAACTGGGATGCCGAAGTGGCGGTTTCGGAAAGTCGCAAGTTCGGATTTGCGGCCGGTCGCGCGGCAGTGGCCAAAGGAGACGCAGGGTTTGCAGACGTCAAGCCTGAAGATCTGCCAGCGTGGCATGACGAATTGAATGCCGAAACTGCAGCCACGATCACCAACGACCTCCAATATTTGCTGCATCAACTGGTTTGCATCCGCGCAGAAAAGATGACGCCGACTTTTGAAAAAGGCGGCGAACTATAGCGCTAATCTGACACACTTTGAAAAAATTGAATGCCCGGTCACACTGACGGATTTTCATCAGTGCGGCCGGGCGTTTATAATGGTCAAGAAATCTATCAAGAGAATGGAAAGAAGGTCTTCTCATTAAGAATACAAAAACAGAACGCTGGATCGGGTTGATTGTCGGCTTGATATTAAACGCAGCGGGTAATGGACTTTGTATCGTTGGGGCGATGGGAAGTGGTTTGTGGACCGCCGCGGCGATTAATCTCAATGACTGGCAGGGATGGAATATCGGTGCGGTTTTGTTTACATTCGGCGTGCTCAATGCCATCTCCAACTTAATTTTGATTCGACAGTGGGACTGGCCACGATTCATCGGTGAGGTTATTTATACGCTGTTCTTCAGTTACTTTGTCAATGTTTTTACGTGGCTATTTACTTGGCTGGGTCTGGGAAATTGGCCTGTCATCGCCCGAATCTTTGTTTCCTGCTTTGGCGTTTTCTGCTTTTGTGTTGCGATTTCGCTGTATCAACGCGCGAATATCATCATGCATCCCAATGACGACACAACCAATATTTTGCGCTTCCTGTACTTTAAGGGTAATGCCACAGCGTCACAGTTAACCGATTTCATTCCACCGATTATTGTCACCGCGATTGCTTGGGCGGCGACTGGCAAACTGTTAGGGATTAATATTGCCACATTATTCTCGTTTCTTGGCAATGGTGTCATGATTGCGTGGGCTGACGAGCATATTTGGCCGCAACTGCAACATAACTTTAAGGTTAAAGCTACTCGATAGAAATGACGAGATGTGGCGACGAGGGTTAACTTAATCCAAATAGCTTTTATGGATTAGTCAACTCTAAAGATTTGTATCAGAAGATTTGATTTTAAGCAAAAATGGTTCTAAATTGGCATAGAATTTTGAGTACAGAGGGAGTTACACAGTTTTTGGCACTTATTGTTGCTGATTTACAATCACGTGATTAAGCACGGCAACATCACAACAGTTTTTCTCTGAGTTTGTTTTTGTTACAACTCTAATTTTACGTTCACACCAAGAAGTTTCGGGATTTAAAGTAAGATTATATAGTTTGCTTAATTTAATGTAACTGATCTTGCTTTGTTTAAACACGGGAGATCTCCACAACGATTGGTGTAATTGGAGGCTGGATGAGGTCTACTGCATTATACGCTGAGTGACACAGCTTGCAATGATTTAGGGAGAAAATATGGATTACATTTATATCGTGCCACACGTACTTGTGATGTTAGTTTTTTCTATCACGTTAAGAATTAAGAATGAAATGTTTAAAAAAGAGCGAATAGAACGAATAGCGACATTTAAACGGATTGACTCTGACGGGGGTGTCGGCATGGAGAAAGACGGTGATGAGAGTTTGAACACGCTCGTTGGTCGAAATTTGTATATTGAAAGAATGATGAATTCTCAAATGATTGGGAGCTATTTGGCCGTCATTTTCTTTTCTGCAGGGGTTATCTATGGGAACACATCTACAGGGCTTCTTCTTTTACCAAGTATCGGGGTCTTCCTCCTCTTTGCTAATGTGATTTTTCTGGGTGAAGAACAAGTTTTCCGCGTCATCAAGCAGAGAAAATTGGAAAGACTCTCGGAAAGGTACCCAAGCTTAATGCGTGTTCGAAAGGTTGGGTCAAAATGGTATTATCGCTACCTTTTACTGCTTGTCGTAGTTGGGGGACTCAACTTCGCTATATTTTATGCTGCTGCCGTTGTCTTCTACTAAAGCGTTGAATCAGTCGCTTCTCGGAATTTGATGCCTATTGGAACCCGAATGCTGTTGTGGAACAAGTAAGTAAAACAGTTCCGAGTCGTGCCAATCTCGGGCCGGATGGAGTGAGAGTGCGGAACTAGAGCGGTGCTGGCAAAAACCGAGTCGCTGTGTTGTTTCGTCGGATGAGCCTATTTGGTCGCTATATCAGTCTCAACGGACACTTATCTTGACCTGTATCGACTTACATAAGCAATGCTTGATACGGAATTGTATACTTCATCTTGGAATATTCGTCAGAGAGAGTCTATAGTGATGAGATCGGGAGTGACTAAGGTATCACTGAATCTGAGACGGTTCTAGTCAGAACAACGTAATTTTGTCACAGTAAAAAAGGCTTTCAGATTTTCCTACCAAGATACTTAAATGTGTTTTATCTGAGTGATTCTGAATTTTTTAGCCGAGGGCAGAAAATGTTTAAGGAAAGGAATATCAAAAATGAATGTCTATATACCCTTTATTGAGATGGTTTGTATCTGGGTGGGCGCTTCTACAATTATTTCAATTCTCAGAGGAAAACAGAAAAACAAGTTACTCCAAGAAGGCAAATATACAAATGAAAGTTACTCAGAAGCTAGAAAGAAGATGCAGGAGCTTACCACAAAGGCGTCAAATCAGCTTTTTAATCGTGCTTATAACATCATTATTGTTTGGTATTTTTTCATCGTTGTGTTTTCGTTGGGAGCAATAACGGCGAATTTTTCAATTGCGCCGGTTATTTACTTAATTGATGCGATCTTCCTTTTTGCTTTTGCAGTTATTAATCTTGGTGCATCATATTATACTCAAAAAGTGAGGAGAAAAATAAATACTGAGCTACCAGAAATTAAGTGTGCGGTGAAGATACTACTTTTTATTTTTCGGGATTTTGGCACGGCGTTAGTATTTTTGGTTTCTTATTTGCAGGCTTAAGCTGACTATATAAGTGTTGCATAGCGTTCATTTGGAATGTTTTTGTCAGCGTTTTTTACATGAATGATATTGGTTTGCTACATGAAGAGGACAGGTCATAATTCTATCTAAAATTTTGACGTTGATTAAAACGCGAAAACTGGGGTGGAATAAACTATTAAAAATAGTTCCAAACCTCGCAAAACTGCACATGTAATTTCAATGCGCTGTCACAGCGTTCCAGCCCCAGCTGGCCAGAGATTGCGAGGGTTGGCACGGCCTAGAACGCTTTTGTCGACCGATTTTTCAATAATTCGGCGTTTCAGAGGGTACACTGCACGGTCAAAAATTGTGGTGCGGCCTCAAAAAAAAAGGCACGCCAGCTCTCGTCGGTGTGCCTTCCTTTTTAAACCTTGACCTAGTCAGTCAACTGAAACATCTTAGGAATCGAAAGAGAACCTCACATAAAGAATATTTCCGACTTAACTGCATCTGTATATTTATTTACCTGTTAATCGTCTATTTGGTCTTTTTCCCCTTTAATGCCGCGCAGGAACGTTCCTACAGCCCCGCGGTCTACGCCTCTAGATATACTTGGTGAGTAATAGATAACCTCATCGTTAAGACGTTGGAAGAACAAGCCTTTTCGTCCATACAAGTTATAAAAATAGACAGTTCTTGGAAATGTGCTTTTTGACCAGATCAAATGGTAGGTCTTGCCTTCTAAATGAACTATCGTATCATGCTCATTCCAAAACTGGATAACGTTAGTCTGTCCAAACGTAGAAAGTGATGTTTGATGGACACTCATATTAAACAAAAACAGGCTAACATAGATACAAATATAGGTTAAAATAACTTGTAGTCGAGGTCGCTTTACCTGTTTAGAATTTAGACGGATTTCCCACAGAGTCAGAGCTAAAAAGAGACTAAACATACTTAGACCTAAGATAGTCTGAAACATCGTCCAATTTGCAAAGGCAAGTGACAGGAAAAAAAGCACAAGAACTATCGACATTGCATATAAGTGTCTCCAGTAAACCATCAAAATCGCTTCCTCTAGCAAGTTTCGTGTTCAGTCTCACAATTTATTTTCATTAATGTTCCAAGTGACCCTGGATCATATTTTTAAATACGCTTGCTGCCATCGTTGCTTGATCAGGCGAATACGAGACTTCGAATTTATCCTTGAAAGCATTCAATGCATTGCCAAACTCAGCCGTCTGAGCCAACTCTCCATCGGGATTTAAAACTCGAAGTGCATCTGACTCAATTTTATCATGATTGCCGGAGAACCGGTTTGATACATATTGATTAAAGCGTTCTGTATTCCCCTTGTTGTTGTAATATCTGTCAATAATCGAATACAGGGAGGCATTCCCATTTTTTAAGCTGGCATAGATATTGACTGCATCCGCATCAGCTAACAAGTCGCCTACTCCAAATGAGCTTTTTCCCTTTGATGCATCTTTGCCAATATGATCTTCCATTGCAACAAGTAAGTTGGCATATTTATCAGCCGACTTAATTGAATCCGAAATCCCGGTCAATAAATCTCCTGCCCATCCAGCAAGATCTTGTGTCCCAGTTGCTGAAACGGCAGCATTAAAATTCAATAAGCTAGCTAATGCTGCAATCATATGAATGAAGTCGGTCTTAATTCCTGTCGCAGTATCGGTCAATTCTGGAAAATCATCGTCGCTTGTAATATTCCATTTTTTGTTTTCATTGTATATCCATGTGTCATTCAGTGCCCCAGTCATAATTGTCCATGGTAAGCTTGCATACCTAAACTGCCGATACAATTGGCAAATTAAACGTGCTGCCATCAGTGAATCTGGCACAGTGTTACCATTTTTATCCATATTCTTGACAAATGAATCGGCGTCATCTTGTACCTTTTTCAGGTAGTTAAAGAACTCTGTATTTACCTCTTTCACAGATGAACTAACATGCGAAACTCCTTGATCTTTGCCCGGGCTTGCATCTTGGTCAATGCTAATGCCATATATTGGGTATTCTACGAACTGATCGAATGCCCAATTACTTGGCATCTTAAATCCTAGGTTACCGCTCCAGCCATATTCTGAGCACTTGTTTTTTGCGATTTCATAAAGAGTGCTTTGACGGCGATCCTCAAAAAAACCGAACCAACAAGGTGGCGTCGGTTCGGTTTTCCATCAGTCGCGCTTAACGACAAGCTTAATTGAGAGGTGGTTCTTATGGTAAAGGACTATAAAGTGGTCTTTTAAAAGATAAATTGAGGTAAATAATAAGGTGTGACAGAACTAGGTATGCCATTGGTTACCGCAAGAATTGTAAAGCCGTATACAATCAGCATAAACATGATGAGCATAAACAAGTAGCTTTCTCTTTGTCGTTGCAAGATGCTTGATGGCGTCCAGAGTAAGTCATCTTTGTTATTACCTTGACTAATCAACGTTAAGAATTGGTTATATTGATACCACCAGATTATTGCTGCTAGAGTCCCAGCGACACTTGCGCAAATTAACATTGAATTTCTGACACTGTCTGATTGACTCAGGAACCAAAGATGAGTCAGGTTGACGGGAACAAGTTTGAAAAATAGGCCAAATTGGATACCCAGAGCACAGGCAATAAGCAGAGTAGTTGTTATCAACAATACAGTCGAAATGGTTCTTAACGTTTTGAGTAAACGATGTTGCATATAGACTGTTTTGAAGTAAGAACTGCGTGAGCGGTCGATCTGTTTTTTTGACATGTGCGGATGTTTTTCTTGTTGAAGGGAAATAACTCTTTCGTTTCCAACCTTGATGATTCGTATTGGCATTAGAAAAACAGTGATAAGAAAGAGCAAGATAATGAGCAAAATAAATTCCCCTTTTTAATTGAATTCAGGCTAATCCAAGAGCCGCTAATACTGCTTCGCTACCACCTGATGCTCCGGCTGCCGCTCCTAGTCCACCTGTAATCCAGAGTAAAAGTCCAAAAGCAAGTACTGTCAGCGCACCCTTTCCAAGGGTATTTAATATTTTTCCCCAGTCAATATAATTAGTTGTTGGCCAATCATACGTTTCAGGATTAAGCTCTAGTTTTATAGTCAAGGAGAGCTGGTCTGTAAGTGTTTTGCCGTTTAGTTCTGAGATGTTAAAAATAACTGATAACGAAATAGCTCCATTTGTCGCTATCTCAGTCTCAACCGACATTTTACCTGAGTCGATTTGCGTAAGCAATGTTTGGTGTGAAATTGCATCTGAAAGAAAATGAGTGACTTGGTTATTTACACCAATGTTACTAAGAGATGATATATAGTTTGTCCAGTCAATATTGTCCAATTTGTGATTTTGAATTTTTATGATTGAATAATCATCCGGGGTATGGAATTCTTGATCTAACTCAATGCTGATTAAAAGACCTTTGACATCAAGGATAGTTAAAGGAACATTGAAATCCCAACTAACCAGCCCAAGAAAACCCATTAAATAGTTCTTAGCCCACTCAATAGATTTTGAATTGCCAGGATCTTTTGAAGTGTGAGATACACCTTTGTCTTTGCCGGACGATGAAATTTGGTCAATATCTGTGCCGTAAATAGAATATTCTGTAAATTGATCAAACGCCCAATTTGTTGGCATCTTGAATCCTAAGTTGCCACTCCATCCATAGGACATATTTGCTACGAAGCTATACCGAATTCCAATCTTCTCGGCGTGCAGACAAACATTTCGCGTTCCATAAACACCTGTATTGTAAATTGATTGGCTAAGAATGTTTTGAATGGCTTTAATGTAAGGAATAACCGTCCCGTCAATATCGCCTTCTTGGAAATCAACATCTACGGCGAAATAGATGACAGTTCCAGCTGGTAGTTCTAGGTTTAGAGCAGTCTTGATAGCCGTTTGAGCATCTTTCTGGCCTTGACTCGCAGTGAAGTAAGTTTCAACGTATCCACCGTCTTCGTAAATTGGAAAGAACTTCATACCGCCATCAAGAATCGTTTTGATTTCTGTTGGGGTTAGGTTCTTTGGTTTAAAGTCAGTACCGACTGTGCCTGTTAGATAACGACCGACAATGCTAAAACCGTAGTCTCGAAAATGTTTAACATCTTCTGCGGTCAATTGCGTTGCTGTGTCTAATGCGATGGAATCACGACCGGTATCACCATTGCTGGTAACTAGGCCCTTAATAACAGTGTAGTCAGCGATGCCGGAAGTTTCGTTAGGGTATTTCATAAACTTCCGGAAGCGAATGATGCTGGTGGCGACGTCGCTTCCAAAGCTTTCACTGAAGTCACCGCTGTACATGCTATTTAAATACAAACCATATTTGACGATCTTGACTAACAGGCCGGTTGATCCGACTGATAGCTGGACGTTCTTTAATGCAGCATTGGTGGCATCACCGAAATTACCGTTTGCAACATCAGCGGAGATACTCACGGCTCGCTGTAAGGCGTAAATCAAACCAACATTTGGCTGACTAAAATTGAAATAATTGAAAGATCCGCTACAACTTTGCATATTAGATTTCGGTTGCAACCCGCTTAGTAAATAGTACACTAACATTAATATACTAAAAGCGGAGGGAACAGGATGAATGATGAGCTGACGATTCGAAGCGGGATTCGCGATGTGATGCCGACAGTGTTTGGGTACATTACTGTCGGAATGGCTTATGGCATTGTGGCGAAAACCGGGCATTTGTCGCTGCTGATGATCGGGTTGATGTCGCTAATCGTATATGCCGGATCAGCTCAATTTGTGTTGGTGAGTATGTTAGCAACCGGCAGTCCGATTGGGGCCATGGTGATTTCAACGGCCTTGATTAATGCGCGGATGAGCCTGATGTCGATGACGGTCGCTCCTTATTTAAAAGATGAATCGATGACTCAGAATGTGCTGATCGGTACCTTGCTGACGGACGAAAGCTTTGCGTTGTCGATGAACAAGCTTAATTACACCGGCCATCATTTAAATGCTCCCTGGTTTCATACCGTCAATGTTGGCGCGTACTTAGTCTGGTTTATTGCCAGTCTTTTAGGGGCGGTGATTGGTGGCTTGATTCCTAATCCTGATAATTTTGGGTTGGATTTCGCAGTTGTTGCGATGTTCATCGGTTTGCTGTACTTGCAGATGATTACGGATCGATCGAAGCCTTTTTTGCGGCATTTAAGTGTGGCCAGTGTCGTTGCCGTCGCGATGGTGGTGCTGGTGCGTTACTTGCCGGGGACAACGGCGATTATTGTCGCAACTGTGATTGGCTGTCTGTTTGGAATGGGGGTGGAACGGCATGCAGAATCCTGAAACATTTGTGGCGATTTTGAGTTGCGGGCTGGCGACATGGTTATTGCGGGTGGTGCCGATTGTCTTGGTAAAACGCATGACGATTCCTAAATGGCTGCTGCATTTTCTCAGCTTTGTACCGGTGGCGATTTTATCGGCAATTTTTGTTGAAAGTCTCCTAGTGATTCACCCCGGACAATGGCCAGGCGTCAACTGGTCGAATTTACTAGCATCGCTGCCTGCTATTGTCGTGGCGATTATAACCAAAAGTCTCTTTGCTGTCGTGGTCGCGGGCGTTGCTGCGATGGCGATTTTACGGCTGCTAGGGTGGGCTTAGCCATTATGGTCATCTTTTAAAAAAGGTGGCTTTTTTTATTTTCTTGATAGCAGCAAAACTTTGATTTAACGGGCATCAGGAAAGCTTTCTTTTAGTAAAAATAATAGCTTCATATTGGGTTAACTCATATATCAGAATTTCTAGTGCCAAATAAAATAGCCATTGAAAAGTTTTACTAAAATAAGTACACTACAAGGTGTAAGCGATTTCAGAAAACGTACTCTTTAAAACTTGAAATGGAGGCTTTTTGCATGGAGACATCGTTGTTATACCCAGTGACCAATGATCAGCGCACGGATCAGAAACTGGATGGACTTTGGCAATTTAAGTTTGATGAAGCTGGAGAAGGTGAAAAGTCCGGCTGGGAGACCGGTTTTCACGATGGCGTTTCGATGCCGGTTCCGGCTAGTTTCAATGACTTCTTTACGGATAAAGCAAGTCGTGAATATACCGGTGATTTCTGGTACAGTCGCAACTTTTTTGTCCCTTCTGCGGCTAAGGGAAAGGCATTGTTTCTGCGGTTTGATGCGGTAACTCACCGGGCCACGATTTTTGTTAATGGCAAAGAGATTCGAACGCATGAAGGCGGCTTTTTACCATTTGCTGCCGATATCAGCGAGGCCGTTAAGTATGGTGCCGAAAATACCGTGGTTGTCAAAGGTAATAACGAATTGTCGCGGGAAGCATTGCCGGCCGGGGATACGATTACACTGCGGAATGGTAAGAAAATGGTACGTCCGTTCTTTGACTTCTATAATTACTCTGGCTTAAATCGCTCGGTTCACTTGTTGTCCTTGCCTCAAGAGCGGGTGTTGGATTACACCACTACTTTTGCGTTAGCTGGCAACGATGCAACAGTGAACTATACGGTTGAAACCAATGGCGATGCGCCGGTAACGGTTAGTCTGGCAGACGCGGATGGCCAGGTGGTTGCGACTGCTCAAGGCAAACAAGGCGCCTTACAGGTTCAAAACGCTCACCTATGGCAGGTTCGCAATGCCTATCTTTATACGCTGACGATTCAGCTTGGCGATGATACCCAGACACCGCTTGATACTTACACCGATCGGATCGGTATTCGCACGATCAAGATTTCCGGAACCGATATTTTGGTCAACGACAAGCCGATTTATCTGAAAGGCTTTGGTCGGCATGAAGATTCACCATTTGCTGGCCGCGCGTTTGACTTAAATGTTGAAAAGAAAGACTTTGCCTTGATGAAATGGATTGGCGCAAACTCTTTCCGGACATCGCATTATCCATATGACGAACAGGTTTACAAGATCGCGGATGAAGAAGGCTTCCTGCTGACCGATGAAGTACCGGCAGTCGGCTTTAAAATGGCCGCCGCTGCTTTTCTTGGCGGGCTGAACCAGTCCTTCTTCAAAGGGCCATGGCTCAAGAAGCTGCATGAACGCCATATTGACCAGATTCGTGATTTGATCAAACGCGATAAGAACCATCCGTCTGTTCTGGCATGGAGTCTGTTTAACGAACCGGATACAATTGATGAAAATGCGGTCCCATACTTTAAACAGATTTTTGACGAATCTAAAGATCTTGACCCTCAAGGCCGCCCGCGGACGTTTACTTTGAGCGAAGATGATACGATCGAGACGTCAAAAGTACTCGACTTCCCAGACTTTTACATGCTCAACCGATATCCTGGCTGGTATCATTTTGGCGGCTATCAGATTTCCGATGGCGAGGCTGGCTTGCGCGATGAAATGGATAAGTGGCAAAAAGCAGGCGTTAAGAAGCCAGTTGTCTTTACCGAGTTCGGGGCCGACACCGAAGCTGGCTTGCATAAGTTGCCAAGTGTCATGTGGACCGAAGAATATCAAGTCGAAGTGCTGAAAATGTTCAGCCGTGTCTTCGATGATTATGACTTCATCAAAGGCGAACAGGTTTGGAATCTGGCTGACTTCCAGACGGTTGAAGGTAACATGCGGGTCAACGGTAACAAGAAAGGTATCTTCACCCGCGATCGCCAACCCAAAGCCGCGGCGTTCTTCTATCATGATCGCTGGAATAAGCTGCCGCTGGATTATAAAGCAAAGTAAGTTTTGGGTGAAAGTATCAGCAGTAACGAAATTCTAATAATAACGTCGTCGGTGTAGACGCAGAATACCAATCTTGGCTGTCCGTAACGGGCGGTAAGATTGGTATTTTTGCGTGCGCGTGAATGTCTAAAGGATGGCCTGACTTAATCCCCCCAAATATCAGCAACTATTTTAATCGACAGAAGATTGACAAACCCTGCTTAAATAGGCCGTAATGGCAAACAATTGGCCTAAACCATTGAAAAACATGCGACAAATTTGGCAAAAATTATTGTTGTTAACCCTTAAACATGTATACTAATATATGAGTTTAACAAGTAAGCGCATTCAGTAAGTGCTTTTATGCACGGTTACTAAAGGGGGTGCCGCGTTCAGGCAAAAAAAGCAATCGGTAAACGCAGACGGAACAAAGACATGGGAGGCAAATACTCAAATGAAAGCAAAGCTGATTGGCTCAAAACCTAAAAGCAGCAGATACAGATTGCTTTGGTCCGGTATTGTCATGGCAATGATGGCGGTATCACTGGTAATATTGCTGACAATACCCGCTGCAACCCGCGCTGCATCGCAAAACCCGGAAGACACGGTTGCCGTTCATCTCGATGGGAACGACATTGCTTCAAACAACACCAACGGCCTGACTTTTAAGGGCTTCGGTGTCCTGAGTGGTAACGGTACTAGTGCGCTGTTAATGGATTATAAATCCGAACAGCCCGATGTTTACGCCAAGATGATGAAGACCTTGTTTGGCGGCAGTCAACCCATTATGACCAATCTCAAACTGGAAATGGGTAATGACCGCAACAACTCCACCGGTTCGGAACCGGCCACCCAACGCACGGAATCAGAAGCTGCCAATGTGACCCGCGATCAAGGGTTCCAGTTAGTGGCAGATGCCAAGAAGATTAATCCCAATCTGAAGGTGACAATTTTACGCTGGAACGCGCCGGGATGGGCCAAAACAAACGATCAGATTTACACTTGGTACAAGAACTCGATTTTGAACGCGTATCGTACATATGGCTATATGGTCGACTATGTTAATCCGGGATTAAATGAGCATAAGCCGGATCTAGCGTGGGCTAAAGAATATGCAGAGCGCGTTAAAACCGATAACACCGGCTTTAAGAATGACACAGAACGTCAACTTTATAACAAGATCAAAGTGGTCATTTCCGATGAGGTCGGTGTTGGTAGTTTTGGTAAGGATATGGTCACCGATTCATCCTTACGAAACGCGGTTACGGCAGCCGGCTATCACTACTCAACCGAAGATGACAGCGCTAAGAACTTCACGGCACTTGCTGATAAGTACGACAAGGAAGTGTGGAATAGTGAAGCTCAGGCCACTTTTGGCAACTCCGACTACCGGCCTAATTCAGGTACCGGAATCGGTGTAGCAGGCAGCTCATTAGAAATGGCCAACACCATTGTGAAAGGTTTTACCGATTCACGGCGGACGAATTTTATCTACCAACCGGCAATTGCAGCTTTCTATGAAGGCGGTCAATATTCATCTAAGAGTGTCCTGCAGGCAACCGATCCATGGTCAGGGTGGACGAATAGTGATGTTGCGATTGATGTGCTTGCCCAATTCAGTAAATTTGCCAAACTTAGTTGGGAAAATAGCGACAATACGTCTGGTATCTGGCGCGCCGTATCTCAGGCAAGTGTTTCCACGGCAACGGGTTCCAATAATGTCAACGGCCGCAACGGTTTGGCTAACTATTTAACCCTTGCTTCACCGGATAAAAAGGATTTTTCCACGGTTATCGTCAATGATAGTAAGTACACGAAGCACTATCAGATCTCGGCTTCCAACATGGCTTATAAAGGAACCCCGACCCTTGAGGAATGGGAAACACGGGCAGCTGACACGACTGCAAAAGATGCGTATGACAGCAATTACCTCAAACATGTTGGTGATGTCCAAGCTGATAGCAAAGGTGTTTATACCGTTACGGTTAAACCATTTTCAATCAAGACGGTCACCACGCTTGATAAGGCAAAGGATTCCGATTTGAACCAAGGTATATCGGCTTCATCGAACAAGCAGCGGACGGTACTTGATACCGATGCCAATGGTAAAGGGACCGACACCTCAGACACGACCTTGTATGCAGATAATTTTGAATATGGCGGTAAGAAAGTTGCAACGCTGAATGCTGATGGCACCAGCAACACCGCAAAGACTGAAGACTTCATAACATCGCGCGGTGGTGACGAAGGCTTCTATCCGTTGTATACATTTAATCGTAATGGGACACTTGAAGGCTACAAGACGACAAATGCCAAGTCAGGTCATTACGTTTTACGCCAGCAGTTGGACTCAACGGTGGTCGAACCGGGCGGGGCTTGGAACGATGGCGATGCGTTGGCATGGATCGGCGACAATCGCTGGATGAATTACAAAGCCAGCACGGATGTCTCATTTGAAGATAAAGGCACCCATGGCAGCGCAAATTATGCTTCGATCGGTGCACGTCAGCAGGCTGATTCAGGCCCGGCAGCCTACCTGAAATTCTGGCAGGATGGCGGCTGGTCATTGCATATCGGCAGTCAGTCAGTTGCAAGTGGCAATGTCGCCACTGGTCAAGGCGGCACCAAGATTTCCGGCTTCGATACAACGAATACGGCTTGGCACAATATTGCCATTCAGGCAGCAGGCAATACCATCACGGCTTCCATTGATGGCCAAAAGGTTGCTGATGGCAAGGTCACGTCTGAGCTTTCCGGACGAGTTACTTTAGGCAGCGGCTACTTCCACACTGACTTTGATAACCTGAAAGTTGAAACTGTCAAAGGCTATACCCCGTACTACTCGCAACAAATCGATGACTTAGAGATGTACGACACATCTGCCACACCAAAACAACAACTGGTTTATAACGATCAGTGGACGCACGAAACCGAACAAGGTATGTACTTGCGGGACCGGACAGTTTCCAAGAATACAGGCGCCGGTGCTACCCTTACGTATACGTTCACTGGGACCGGTCTGGATATTTGTGGCAACAATGATGGCTCAGTGAAGTTGGATGTGACGGTTGATGGCAAACAAGTCGCAACAGATGCTGCAACCAACAAGGCCGACAATCTCGGGCAGACCTACACATTACGAAATTTGAAGTACGGCCAGCATACCGTGACGTTCACTGTCAAAAGCGGTACGTTAGCAGTTGATTATGTCGGTGTCGTCCCAAGTGACACCATTGCCGATTTCAGCAAGCTGCAAACGGCTTACGATAAAGTCAAAGATGTCACGAACGCCGATAACAAGTACACGTCATCAAGTTGGACATCGTTTCAAAAAGTTTTATTAGCAGCAAAAAATGTCCTTGCAGACACGACGGTTTCACAAAACGATATTGATACGGCCCTCAAAAACCTCAACACAGCATATGCCGCCTTGGCGCTTAGCCCAGACAAGACAAAACTACAAACGGCTTATGATAAGGCAAAAGCTGTGACTAACCCAAGCGATAAGTACACGGCCGCCAGCTGTAAAGTATTCCAGACCGCATTAACGGATGCGCAGTACGTTCTCGCTAACGCCAACGCAACTCAAAATGATGTTGACAGCGCCTTGAAGAATCTAAATCAGGCAGCCTCTGATTTAGTGCTGAACCCGGCCAAACCAGATAAGACGAAACTTCAGGCTGCTTACGATAAGAATAAGGCGGTTACGAACCCAGACGACAAGTACACAAGTGAAAGTTGGCAGGCATTCCAGACGGCGTTATCAGATGCGCAAAAGGTTCTTACCGACACCAACGCAACCCAAAATGATGTCGACAACGCCTTGAAAAGTCTGAACCAGGCAGCCACTGACTTAACGTTGAACCCAGCAAAGCCAGATAAGACGAAACTTCAGGCTGCATACGATAAGAATAAGGCAGTTACGAATCCAAACGACAAGTACACGAGTGATAGTTGGCAGGCATTCCAGACGGCGTTATCAGATGCGCAAAAGGTTCTCGCTAACACCAACGCGACCCAAGACAGTCTTGATACAACCTTGCAAAAATTGAATAACGCTTATGCTGGCTTAAAGCTTAACAGCCAGAAACCAGATAAGTCGGCACTACAGACGGCTTATGACAAAGACAGTACAGTGACCAACCAAGCTAATAAGTACACGACCGCAAGTTGGACAACCTTCCAGTCAGCACTTGCTAATGCGAAAAAAGTGTTGGCAGACACTGACGCGGTTCAAGCAGATGTTGATACGGCTTTGCAGAAGTTAAATGATGCTTATGACGGCTTAACCCTTAGCCCAGATAAATCGGCATTGCAAACGGCACTCACAGAGGCACAAACGCTCAGTCATTCAGCAGTAACTGGCGACCACGAAGGTAACTACCCAGCAGATGCGCTTAAAACCCTCCAGGTTGCGATCGACACCGCCAAGAAAGTCGCGGATAACCCTGATGCTTCAAAAGATGATATCGACACTGCAGCATCAACATTAAAACAAGCGGTCACAGCCTTTAAACAGACCGTTGTAACCGTCAGCCGCGACCAACTGACTCAGCTCGTCACCGAGTCGCAAACCTTGCGTGCCGATGATTACACCCAAGACAGCTGGACGCCTTATCAGCAAGCAGTAGCAGCAGCACAAAAACTGTTAGCAGGTAAGCCGAGTCAGCAAGAATTAGATGCAGCCGCAACCGCACTGAAGAAAGCCAAAACCAGTCTTGTCGCAGCGCCAACAGGTAAGCTGCCATCAACAGGTGATGCTTCATCCGAAAGTGCCAGTTCTAGCGAAGAAACAGCTTCTTCATCAACAGCCAAGTATCCAAGTACAGGTGAAGCACAGCTGTCACTGGCCGTTACGATGGCAGCAGTCGTTTTCCTCATTGGCATCAGCGGCTTTGCATGGTTCTTACACCAGAAAGGGAAAGCTAAATAATCAAGCACGTAAAGCGAACGACTAGATAAGCTTAAGACCCCTGACTATGGAAGATCAAAACTAAATAAAGAGGCTCTAGGGACGATTGAAGTGTCCCTAGAGTCTCTTTTTGGCTGATGGTCAAAATATAGAGATGAAAAATACTGGAAAAAGTGTCGCAGCCATCTCCAAGGTAATGACTACCCAAAATTGTCAGCAAACGACGCTTAACATACCAAGAATAGTATTTGGAGATATAACTAAAAAACACTTGCCGGGAGTGTCCTTCATGGCAAGTGTTTTTGGTAGTTAACAAAAGTAGATCAGTCGTTTATGGTGATAGTATTTTCTTTACTTACCAGCCCGAATGGCATCAAGCTTAGCCCGATACTTCTTAGCTGTAGCAGTGACGCCGGCATAGTCGCCGGTTTTGGCTGCGGCGGTGAGGTTGCTGCCGGCACCGACTAAGGTAACGCCGGCATCGAACCAAGTTTCGAGGTTATCAAGCGACACACCACCGGTTGGCATAATGGCCAGCTGCGGGAATGGGCCGTGAAGTGCTTTGACCATAGCCGGACCAGCAACACTACCAGGGAAGACCTTCACGAGATCGACGCCGGCTTCAAGCGCGGTTTGGATTTCGGTTGGGGTGAAGCAGCCTGGGGTGTAAGGAATTGAATAAAGGTTGCAGATCTTGGCAACGTCAGCATTGAAGCTTGGGCTGACGATGAACTTGGCGCCGGCAATGATGGCCAAACGCGCGGTTGCAGGATCAAGAACCGTTCCGGCACCGATCAGGACGTCTTCACGGTCACCATACTTTTCACTGAGTTCATCCAATGCCTTGTCAGCATGCGGGACGGTGAAAGTAAGCTCAATACCCGTAACGCCGCCAGCAATCACGGCATCAACGGTTTTGACCGCTTCATCAGCATCGTCACCGCGGACAACGGCGACACAGCCGGTGTTAATTAAGCGATTAAGATAGTCATATTTTTGCATGGGTGTTTTTTCTCCTTAGACGTGTTCTGTAGTGAAGAAAATCAAATGGGATGCTTAAAAGAATTGAGTGTCTCACGCGCGCTCAGTTTTATTAAGACTGGTTTGCATGAACTTGTCAAGCTGTTGTCGCGTTGGGTAACCGGTGTTGTCGCCAGGTGATTGAATCGCTAAGGCACCGATAGCATTACCGCGGCTGGCTGCTTCGGCCGGTGAGCGGCCTTCCAGGATGGCGCTGATCACACCTAATGCAAAGCCATCGCCTGCGCCCACCGTATCGACAATGTGTTCGGCCGGAAAACTTGGCAGTAACTGTCCAGGCACATCACGGCCTAACAGATACGCACCTTGTTTACCGACTTTGACAATGACCAGCTGCGTTTGCTCACTTTGATTGAGATAGAAGTGAGCGATGGTTTCCGGATCATCACTGCCGACGAGAATTTTTCCTTCTGCGGCACCTGGCAGCACGATCGATGCACTTTTGGCCAACGAATTAATCGTTGTCACCATGGTGTTCTGATCAGGCCATAGTGCTGGGCGCAAATTGGGGTCGAACGTGATCAGAATGTGATTGCTGATCAAACGTTTCATCAGCCGCTTCGTTGCAGCCAGCGTTGATGCTGAAGCGGCTGGGAAGATACCGGTAATGTGGGCAAGTTTGACGCCGGCCAAGTCAATCCGATCAATCGCCGCGGGATCAAAATGCGCTGCCGCTGATCCTGCCCGCAGATAGTAGGTGTTAGGATCGCCATGCGTCACACGCGCCTTGAACTCGATGCCGGTTGGATAACGTGAAGTCGTGGTTACATTGTCGCAACCGATGCCGGCTGCTGTGAGTTGTTGGCGAATGAAAATGCCATTCGGGTCTTCACCGAGATGCGTAATGTACTCGACGGAATGGCCGAGTCGACTCAATCCAACGGCAACATTTAACTCAGCGCCGGCCAGATACTTGGTAAAATGTTTGGCGGCCGCTAATGGAACATCTGCTTCTTCAGCGGCAAAGACGACTAGCGGTTCACCGATTGTCAGGCATTCATTCACGTGTGATCGTACTCCTTTAAGCGTTTAATCGTTGTTATTGTCGTAGAAACCAAAGTAGTCATGCGCGTTCCCATAGCTGATATTCTTGATAATCCGGCCAAGGGCATCAAGGTCATATGGTACTCGACCCTGTTCAACCAGTTCACCATAGAAGTTGCACAGTACCCGACGGAAGTATTCATGCCGCGGATAAGACAGGAAACTACGCGAATCTGTTAACATGCCGACAAAGTTTGGTAACAGGCTTTGTTGCGCAAAAGTCTGAAGCTGCCGATGCATCCCTTCAGCCGTATCATTAAACCACCAGGCAGCACCTAATTGCAGGTGTTGTTTATCGCCTTGGCCAACGAAGCTTTGTAACATGGTGATGAGTGGTAGCCAATCATTTGGATTCAGGGAATAGAAGATCACTTTTGGCAGTGGGCCACGCGCGTCCATCGCTTGGAAAAGATCCCGAAACTCGCCGACCAAATCAGGTTGACTGCCCATCGCATCGAAGCCGGTGTCGGGACCGATCTTTTTCAAGTTCGGTAAGCTGAGACTGCGATCAACATTGGCATGGAACTGCATCGTCCAGTTGAACTCCCGGTTGAGATCCATCAGCATTTCCACAAGTCCGGTGAGATACTGATCATTTTCAACATCACTGACTGGCCGGTTTTCAATGCCTTTCTTGATAATGGTATCAAGTGCTTCTTGATCGACTGGGCGGTAGTGGAAGCTGTTGAGGCCGTGGTCAGAAAGGTGGCCACCATGCTCGGCAAAGAAGGTGAAGCGTTGTTTCATGGCTTTCTTCAAGGAAGCAAAGTCGGTGATTTCAACGCCTGCTGCTTTGCCAAGGGTTTGTAAGTAGTCGCCGTAAGTATTGGCACAGATCGCCATTAACTTATCAGGGCGCATCGTTAGCAATGAGTTCGTGGTAGTGCAAGTCGCTGGCTGGATCATCGGTGGTGCAGACAACTTCGACATGACTGCGCCGAATCAACGCGCGCGGCGTAAACTCAGGGGTAGCCAGTTTGGCGTTGGTGAGATCCCAGACCTTTTTGGCGGTGTCACGACTCAATACCAGATCACTGCCGAAGAAACGGCGCAGTTCGAGGTGGGTCCATTCAAACACAGGGTTGCCCCAAGCATTTTCCATGGTTTTGCACCAGGCGACAAACTTCTCGTAATCATCGCCATCGCCAGTGATGAGTTCTTCAGGGACACCATTAGCCCGTTCCAGGCGCCACTTGTAGTGATCGCCGTATGTGCCTTCGTTTAACCAAATGCGGGTGATGTTCTTGAAGTTACGATTTTCATAGATTTCCTGCGGGTTAAGATGACAGTGAAAATCAATAATCGGCAGGTCAGCAGCATATTGATGAAATAGTTGCTTAGCCGGCTCATTGGTTAAGAGAAAATCATCGTCCAAAAAAGCCATTACTTTGCGCTCCCTTTTTCTAATGCTTCCCAGAGGCCGTTTAGATAGGTGATGCCTAAAGCACGATCGTATAAACCATAGCCAGGGCGGCCATTTTCGCCCCAGATGTTGCGGCCGTGGTCAGGACGGATGTAGCCATCGTAATCAAGGTCATGCAAGGCCTTCATGATTTCGTACATATCCAGCGAACCATCCTTGGAAAGGTGATCGGATTCGTGGAAGTCGCCTTCTTTGTTGATGAACTTGATGTTACGGGCGTGGATAAAAGGTGCCCGATCTTTTTTGACAAATTCACGGATGATGGCTGGTACATCGTTGTTTGGATTTTCGCCTAAGGAACCGGTGCAGATGGTAAACCCATTGTACCGAGATTCATGCATGCCTTCAATGATCCGCATGTCTTCAGCGTTCTTGTAAACCCGCGGCAAGCCAAAGAGTTCGCGCGGCGGATCATCCGGGTGCATGGCCATGCGAACGTCATACTTTTCACAGGTTGGGATGATGGCATCAAGGAAGTACTTCATGTTCTCGCGTAACTTAGCGGCATCAACGTCAGCATAAGCTTTGAATAAGCGTTCGATTTCAGCCAGACGTTCCGGTTCCCAGCCAGGAAGAACATAGCCTTCTGAGTTGTTACGAACCGAATCGATAATATCGTGTGGATCGTCTTTTAGATATTGATGTTGAAAGGCCATGACATTGCTGCCGTCTTCTAGCTGATAGTGGAGATTGGTCCGCAGCCAGTCAAAGATCGGCATGAAGTTGTAGCAAATGACCTTGATCCCATATTCGGAAAGGTTCTTGATGGTTTCCTTGTAGTTTTCGATATACTTGTCGCGTGATGGCAAGCCAATCTTAATGTCATCGTGAATGTTGACGGATTCGATGACTTCCAGTTTTAAGCCGGCATCTTCAACTTGTTTCTTCAGTGCGGCAATTTTTTCCTTGGGCCAAACTTCACCTACCGGAACATCGAAAAGCGCACCGACAACTTGTTGCGTACCGGGAATCTGACGAATTTGCTGTAAGGTGATGGGGTCATCTTTTTCGCCGAACCAGCGAAAACCCATTTTTAAATCTGACATAAATTAAAGCTCCTTTTCATGATCTTGACGAAATTGTTCAAGGGTCTTAGTCACTGCACCTGGGCCGGCAATGAGTTTCTTGAAGTCGGCTTCTACTTGGTCAGCCAAACCGATTTGATAAAGGTCGTGGCCAAAGATCTGGGCATTGCTCAAGATTGGCTTGAGTGCGGCGTGGACATCGGCATCACTACCTAACTTGATGTCGGCAACATATGGCTGTAACTGATCCAATAATGGGTCGCGGCTTGGGGTGAAGTCGTTACCTTTATCATCCAATGCCATCAGGTAACGGCACCAACCGGCAAGAATGAGCGGAATTGCCTTAAGCTGCTTAACGCTTTCAGGATCCTTGTCCAAGTAGTGCTGGATCGTCACGCCATAACGAATTGGCAATTTCTGGGACGTGTCGCTGGCAATCCGTTGCGGGGTATCGGGAATATTCTTGTTTGGCAAGCGCTTGGTGACCAGCTGATCCAGAAACTTCTTAGGATCGATAATCTTAGGATCCTTCACAACTGGCAGATCTTCTTTATAGCCAAGGTACTTGATCAAAGTGAGCAAATTAGGATTTTCAACTTCAGCAGCAATTGACGTGTAGCCAAGGAGGTTACCATAAATGGCCAAAGCCGTGTGCAATGGATTCAAGCAAGCGGTGACCTTCATCTGATCGGCATCGTTAACGGTGTCGCGATCGGTGAGGATGACACCGGCATTTTCCAGCGCCGGACGACCATTTGGGAAGCTGTCTTCAATGACGAGGTAGTGGGTTTCTTCCGTATTACCAAATGGCGCAATATTGGTGTGCTTAGGTGTGTGCACGATGGTGGTGTCTTCAAAACCTTCTGCCTTAAGTTTGTCGGCAACGTTTTGCGCCGGGTTCGGTGTGATCCGATCAATCATGGACCATGGGAAGCTGACTTGCTTAGGATCGGTCAGATAATCGATGAAGCCTTGGGTGACCGTCCCGTGTTTAGCCCAGCCCTTGGCAATTGTCAAAATGCCGTCTTCATAACGTTTGCCGTTTTCAGAGAAGTTGTCAGTGCTGACCATGGCAATTGGCTTGGCACCGGCTTCGTAACGTGCCAAAAGTAGGCGCGCAATGGCCCCCATATTGGTCGTCGCATCATCTGGCTTACCTGCGATATCAGCTTCGGCAGCTGGTGTCAGTTTGCCGTTGATATCAGTCAGTTGATAGCCTTTTTCGGTAATGGACATCGTAACGAGTTGCAGTGAAGGCTTCGTGAAGATTTCTTTTAAATGTTCCCAGCCTTCAGGATTGGTCTTGTTGTAGTAAATCGCTTCGGCAACACTGGCTATCAGTGTCTTATCAAGTGTGCCGTCTGGTTGCATAACCACTTGCAACACGCGATCGTTATATGGCTTGTAGATATCGGCAGGCACATCGCCATCATAAGTTTCGGCAACAACCACACCAGACTTTAAGCTGCCATTATTGAGCAAGTCCTGCGCAATCTTGGCATGAAAGCAGCGGAAAAGATTGCCGCCGCCGAAGTGAACCCATACAGGATTGGCCTCAGTTGTCTGTTTCATTTGTTCTTGGTCGAATTGCGGAACAGCGATACCAGCCGCTTTGAAATCAGCAGCCTTTGCTTGATAATCGTCGGTTAGCTTAACCAAAATGATGAACCTCCTTATATATTAATATATCAGTTTCACACACTTAATATAGCACGTGCGGGTTAAAATGGAAAGCGCTATCAGAATACTTTTAACATTTTAATCCAAAAAATATTTCTGTATAGGCTCTGAACCATTAAAAAGGAAAAAGTCGAATCAACAACAGTTATCCGCGTTGTTTGATTCCGACTTTTCCGACGTTATTTCTTGTTAGCATTCACACCTTTGCTAGAAAACCTGTCATCCACAATATTAGCAGATAGGTGAGCATACGCTTTCTGTTAATTAACGAACACGTTTGATGGCGGCAATCAAGAAGCCACCGATGATTTCCATTGCAACCGCGAAGATGAAGACTGCCTGATAACCGAAGCCTTCAACAATAGCAGAAGCAACCATGGCACCAAGCATCTGGCCCAACGTGTTTGCTAAGTTGATCAGTCCTAAGTCTTTACCAGCAGTATCAGAAGATGGCAGCACATCCATGTTCAACGCGCCATCGACTGAGTTGTACAAGCCATTACCAAAAGCAGCGATAACAGCGTAGGCAAACATTGCCCAAGCTTCTTTGACAAACAATGGGAACAAAGCAGCTACGGCTAAGGCGAACGTTGCGATAACAACCGGACCCTTAACCCGCTTCATTTTATCGGCAAGTGGACCGCCAACTAAAGCGAAGAAGACACCAATGACTAACATGATGGTTGAAAATACAGAGATGGAACCGCCAGCTTGTTTGGTGCTTTGACCAATATAGTCGGTGAAGATGAACAAAAGGAATGTGGTAACAATCGTAGAACCGACAACCATCAGGAATTTACCTGACAAGGCGAGATAAAAGTCGCGCGCATCATGGGTTGGGAAGAAGAAGTACTTCTTGAGTGATTCTTTGTCGAGCTTGATCTTTGGTTCGTCCAGGTTGCTCTTTTCGTTGATCAACAGAACGTGGATAATGGCCAACACAACGGTCATGCTTGCCATGACATAAATACCGAATTTAACATTGCCAAGGAATTGAGCGGCTAACAGTGCAAAACCTTGTTGCGCGATCGTGAAACCAACGCCGTAAAAGGTTGAAACAGTGCCACGCCATTTAGGTGCAACCCGATCCGATATTTGCGGATAAATCGCTGCGGCAATCGCGTTTTCGGCCGCCGCCGCGATGATCCAGATGAAGATGATAGCAGTAATTGAAGTCGTATTAGCAATGGCGACCAGTGAAAGCGCGATTGCTATGGTACCAAGGACAATATAAGGTTTCCGCTTACCAAAACGGGTTCGCGTCACATCGGAAAAAGCACCAAACAGTAAGTTGGCAATCGCACCGGTGATAGACGCAACGGTTGCCAGAATGCCGACAGCCCAAACCTTGTGTGCCGAATCAATTTGACTAAATAGTTGTGGAATTAAAACGCTTCGGGTTGAACCGATTGGCCCGTACCAGCAAAGTGGCGCGAGGAACATTGCAGTTGCAACACCAAGTGGCATCTTTGGCTGCTGTGAATCTTGAATCCTTGCGTTGGTAACAACCCCAACCGTCGTTTTGACCGCTTTAGGATCGTTCTTAACATCATTTGCCATTTTTTTCACTCCCATGAAATTAAGTAAGTGCATTAAAAAATAAATAGATAGAACAAATGCATAAATGCCGGAACCTGAATTTTGACACACCCGCCTCCTTGCCAATCAGCTTATGCCACTTAAAACCTGATTGGTCACAAACTGCAACCAGTTGTGACCTTAATGGTAGATATACAACCAGTCAGCTAATGTTAAAGGCGTATTTTTTAAACTAAACGCGCGAAAACATTGACACTCGGATAACTGATATATTAGTATATCCTTACAAGGGCATGATAGCGCTTACCGAAAACGGTGTCAACACCTGTCAAAAAGTTTTATAATTTATACGTCTCAAGCAACATCTTTCTCGAAAGGCTGGGGATGTTATACAATCAGATAATCAGGTGAAAAAGAAGGAAGGGTGACGCCCATGCAAATATCGAATTATCAAGATGAAGCATACAACGCTATCAAGGAGATGATTCTCAGCATGCAGCTGACCCCCGGGGAAAAAGTCGACAAGACTGAATTGAGCGCGCAACTCAAGATCGGTGCGACCCCGATCCGGGAGGCCATTATCCGCTTACGGCGGGAAGGACTATTTAATGTCATTCCTCAAAGCGGTACTTATGTATCAAAAATCAATCTGGATGAAATGTATCAAGGCCGGTTTGCCCGGGTCAATTTGGAGCGGACGATTGTGGCGGACGCAGTTGATGTCATGACGCCAGATCAAATTGCTAAATTGGAACAGCAAATTGCGTTGCAGGGTGTTTATGAGCATTCTCGGGATTACGATCATTTTTTTGATCTTGATCACGACTTTCATGAAATATTTTATATGGCCGATCATAAGCAGTTTATCTGGGCTTGGGTACAGCAAATGAATTTGCAATTTAATCGCTACCGATACTTACGGTTGGAAGTTAGCGGCTTAAAATGGCATAACATTATCACGGAACATCAGGCAATTGTCGATGCAGTCAAGGCTAAAGATGCTGAGTTAGCCAGTCATTTGGTTGCGGATCATTTGTTAGCGATTGACGACGATGTTAAGGCAGTTTTAAGTGCCTATCCTAACTATTTTGAAGGAAAAGCAGCGCCAAGCCATCAGCCTGACTAAGGTGACGCTGTTGTCAGATTTTGTTCACTGTAAGCGCGATCGTGCCCAACGAAAGGAAGGCTTACAGATGACAAAAGTATTAACATTCGGCGAGATGATGTTACGGTTGAAGCCGTATGATCATCAACGTATTCTTCAAGCGTCCGGCTTCGAGGCCAATTATGGTGGCTCTGAAGCTAATGTGGCGGTTTCTTTGGCATTGCTTGGCGACGAGGCGCAGTATGTCACCAAGCTGCCTGATAATGCATTAGGCGACACTGCGCGCAACACCATTCGTGGTCTGGGCGTAGATACACATAAGATCTTGCGCGGTGGTCCGCGTTTAGGGATTTATTTCTTTGAAAAAGGGGCCAGTGTGCGCAACACGAATGTCGTATACGATCGTGCCGGCAGTTCGTTTGCGACCGCTGAAGCTGATGAATTTGATTGGGCCAGTCTGCTTAAAGACGTGGCCTATTTTTATTTTTCCGGAATTACCCCGGCGATCGGCAAACATATGCAGACCGCCATTGAATCAGCCGTTAAATACTGTGCCGCACATGATATTACCGTTGTTTGCGACATGAATTATCGCGGTAAAATGTGGTCGCCTGCAGAAGCTCAGGCATTCTTTGCCAAGGTCATGCCTTATATCACGATTGTTTTGGCTAATGATGAAGATTTTGAAGCAACCTTAGGCATTAAGGCATTTGATGGTAACATGGCGACCGGGATTGATCAGATCGCCAGTTTCAAGGCTGGTATGTTGCAGGTAATGAAGCAGTGGCCGAATGTTAAAACCGTGGCCAGTGTTGTGCGGAACATTCACTCGGTGGAAGATAGCTGGTGGACAGGGCTTTTGGCCGAAGATGGCAAAACATACCAAGGGCCAACCTTCCACATGCATGTGATGGAAGGCGTGGCGTCAGGCGATGCGTTTGGGGCAGGTTTGATGCACGCGACGCTCCATGACTCGCAGGCCAAGATCAATTATGCGATTTCAGCCAGTGTGTTGAAGTTGACGATCAGCGGTGATCTGAATTTGATTACGGATGCAGACGTGCAGGCGGTCATGGCAACCGGCAGCGGTGTTGATCGTTAGTCGGGCAAGAAGAAAGTGAGGATGCAATAACATGCATACGTTGACGATTGATGGTAGTCAGTTGCAGTTAGAGCAAAACGAAGCCAACACAATTAAAGGATTTGGACTTCTAAGCTGTAACAATACATCAAGGTTATTAATGGACTACAAGTGGGAACAACCCGAAGTCTATCAGCAAGTGCTGCAACATTTGTTTGGCGGGCAACAGCCTTTGATGCGCATGCTAAAAGTAGAACTTGGCAGCGATTCGAATACATCATGCGGCACCGAACCGGCTCCTCAGCGTGCTGCGGACGAACCGGCTAATGTGGCACGGGGCATGGGGTTTCAGCTCATTGCCGATGCCAAAAAGATTCAGCCGGACTTGAAAACCTGCATGTTGCGCTGGGCAGAGCCTGGATTTTTACGGCCAAGTTGGCGCCAGGTGAAGTCCGATGATCCTGATGAAAAGGTGCCGACAGAAGCTTTTGAAGCCATGTATCAGTATTACAAGCAAACGGTGATTGCGGCTTGGCAGGCATATGGTTATCTTTTTGATTACATTGATCCCGACCGTAACGAGACCAAACACCCGATGTATCGCTACTTAAAATGGTTTGCTAACCGGCTGAAAACCGATCAGGCTGATTTCCCTGAAGGTTTTCCAGTAGCAGATTATCATGCGATTAAGTTGATAACGTCAGATCAAAATTATGGAACCGACATGGGGACAGCATTGCTTAACGATCCTGAGTTACAAGCGGTGATTCCGGCAGTTGGCTACCATTACAACACCGATGACGGTCCGGACAAACCATTTACGAAGATTGCCGATCAGCTGCATAAGGAAGTCTGGTACAGTGAGGGTATTGCGCCAGTCACATTCGGCACGCTTAGGACACAAGATACTACTGGCATTGGCATAGGCGGTCCAATGAGTGCTTTGGATGTTGCCAATCGTCTGGTTAAAAGTTATGCCCGCTCGCGTCGAAGTTTATACATTTTTCAACCAGCGATTGGCGGCTTATATCCCGGCGCAAAATATCCGGGAAAGCAATTACTTGAAATGGATACGCCGTGGTCGGGTTACTTTCAGCAAGATACGGTGGCTTTGGCGGTCATGCATCACTTCACCGACTTTGCCGTAACGGGATGGCGCGATCAAACAGCCGCAAAAAACTGGCGGTATGTTCCGAGTGCCACGGTAAGTGAAGTGGCGGGGACTGAAAATCTGACGCAGGCGTTTGGAGCTGCCAGTGTCATGACGTTAGTTGCCCCGGATGAAACGGACTACACGGTGATGCTAATCAACGACACCAGTGCTCCCCAAACCTATCAGATTACGGTTAAGAACCTAGCTGCTGCAACTAAACCGCTATACGTATGGCAGACTTGGGCCGATGATGCCGGTAAAATTCACGATCGCGAAAAGACAACCACGCTGACGCCGGTTAATGGGAATGTAACGGTCACGATTGAACCGCGAGCGATCATCAGTGCAACCACCACGGATTTCCAGCCACAAGCCTTATTACCTAATCCTGATGTTAAGACTGATCAGCCACTGCAACAGGATCCGGAAAATCACGTTCTTTTCCACGATGATTACACCTATGCCGATATGCCGGCTGATTATCTCACGCGCCGTGGCGGCACCCCGAAATATACAACTGACATGGATGGCGCGTTTGAAGTCGTTGAGCAGGACGGTAAACGCGGGTTACAACAAAAGATTACCGAGCAGTCGCGGGCATTGGCTTGGGAAACGCAAACCGATCCGAACTTTACCGTTGGCGATATTCGTTGGTTAAACTATGCGGCTGCGTTGAAGTTTACGTTTGACACGACAACCCGGCAAAATACTGTCAGTGCCAACTATATTGGCCTTGGCGTGCGGAGTGTGGACGATTTTGAAGGCAGTTTATTCTCGGCGCCATATGTGGCTACGCTGACAGTTGGTGGGAAGTTACGCTTTTACGTTCGCGGTGCTTTGGCAGCCACACTTGATGTGCCGGTTTTCGATGCCGAAGTGAGTCACGAACTTATTGTTGAAGCAACAGATCGCCATGTGACGGTGCAAATCGATGGCCAGACTTATGTAACTTATGACGATCCAAGTGATCAACCGGGTTTGGCCGGGCAAGTCAAAGTCGGCACCGGCTATTTCAAGACGGTGATTCAGGCTTTGACGGTCACGAGTACGTCAGCACCAGCGGTATTAGGACATCGCCGCGATGACTTAGATGCCAGCCTAACGTTTAGTGACGATCAATGGGAACGCCTTGCCGCACGTTTTCCGCATGCGTGGGAACGCTCGCAGTCAATTGGCGAAAAAGGCGCTACCGTTGACTTTGATGTTGAAGGAACCGGTTTTGTGCTCTTTGGGACGCAAGCACACGCAAGTCGCTTGCAGCTGGCCGTTGACGGGCGGATACAGGAAGTGGTGCCGTTGACTGCGTTGGCCAAGCAACCGAATACGGTGGTGACTGACTTGGCAGCCGGGCCTCATCACGTCAAGGTGACGGTCATTGATGGCAGTTATACCTTTGATGGTGTGGCGCCGATTCTATAAATACCCTTGCTTGAAGAGTCTATTTTAATCATGATCAACACGTTGAAAAATGTCTGGAAAATGAGACGGTTTGAGTCCGATTTCCAGGCGTTTTTGCGTTTTTAGGAAGTGATGGTGGCGTGGCAAAAAGCAGCAACATTAACCGCTAAAATGACGTTAATCGGCCAAAACCCGACGTTTATTTGTTAGATGACACCGCGTGCCGGTTTGCGGGTATTATAAAGGGGAAAATGTTCATTGTTGCGTAGTCTATATTTGAGAGCGTTAAATGAAGTTGCTAGCACAGACAGAAATAAAAGCTCTCAGTCAACATTCGAAAGTCATGAGGTGAGAATGATGAAGGCTTTATACAAAGGTGAACCTGCTGATATTTGGGAAATAGGCAAAACGACGCCTCAGCCAGATTGGGTTCGTGAAGCGTTTGAAGCGAATTACTTGTATTGGTTGGATAATCATCTGCGCATTTTGATGAGTGGTCTGAAGCCATCGCTGGGCACTAATTTAAAGATAGGGGCTGTCGGCACGATCGGCGGCGGCTTTGCCGGGTATGGCATGTATGTCATGGGCTATCCAGGTGATTACTTAGATATCACCAATCATCGGGTGGTTTCAAAGAAAAAGTTTTTGAAGCAGTACCAGCCTATTGACGATACCCGTGTCAGCTGAGGATCAGTTATAGCACAAGACGATGGGACTCGAGACAGGTTCAAAGGCAAGATCGCACAAAAAAGAGCATACTTAGATATAATTTTTTATGTTATCCTGCCAATAGAAACGTGCGTGGGCGCGACCTATGAGCAGCGTCCACATTCGTATCAAGAATGAAAAGAAAGAAGATCAGACGATGAATGAAAAGTTCCTCGAAGTGTTGAAGCACGAAGGTCCTGTTACGATTGTTACCATCAACGGCAACCCGGCTCACGTGGTCAATACCTGGATGTCTTATGTCAGCCGCAAAGACGATGAACTCTATATTCCTGCAGCCGGTATGCACAGTATCGAAGGCGACTTTGCTAAGGATAACCATGTTCTTTTAACGTTTGGTTCCAAGGAAGTTGAAGGAACAGTTGGACCCGGCGCCGGTTTCCATGTGTTTGGTACTGGCCGATTTGTCGATCAAGGCCCGGCGTTTACAGCCAAGAAGGAAAAGTTTCCTTGGTTAACCCGCCTGCTGATTGTTCACGTTGATGAGGTTCAACAGAAAATTTAGCAGAATTGCCGGGTTAAGCCTAACGCTTGTGTGTAGACGAGGCGATAACCTTGCTAGCAACAAGCATATAAATTTATACGCGGATAAAAATAAGATTCTAGAGGGAGTTTGCCTCAAAGGATCTATTTTTTTGACATTAAAAAAACGCAATCCATGATTTACATGGCATGCGTTCCGTAAGTCCATATAAATAACTTTAGCCAAACATTCGGGTGACATCATTTTGAAGCGTGTAATCGCCATTGAACCATAAACGTTAACAAGGCGAGTACCGCGAGCAGAATGAAGTCAATTTGACTGCCGGTTGCATCGGCGCCAGATGGTGATAGGCGATTTTGAAACGTGATGATGGCTGACAAGCTGGCCGTTCCCAGTGATCCGGCGTATTGCTGAATGGTGTTGAACAAAGTGTTAATGTCTGCTTTAGCCGGGCCGGATACCATGGTGCTGGCGTCGGACATGGTGTTGCCAAAGCCCAGATTGAAGCCCATTCGGAAGATGATATAAAAACCGACAATTAAGGGAATGCTCAACTGGTGAGTGAAGCTGCCAAGTAAAACGGCACCGACAAACATTGCGGCATTACTGGTGAGTAGCAAGCGGCGGGCGCCAAAACGATCGTAAAGCGCACCGCCAATCGGTGAAACCGCAGCCCCGATCAGTGAGCCAGGCAATAGTAATAAGCCAGCCACTGAAGCGTTGGTATGCAAGACGTTTTCGGCAAAGATCGGGATGACAAATGCAATACCGATGTTGCTGAATTGCAGGATGAAGAAGTTAATCGCACGGGCACGAATGCCAGCATTTTTGAATAGCGAAAAATTAAGCAATGGCGAATGGGTGTGTTTTAAGTGGCGACCCATCCCGATGATGGCAATTATAAGCGCGACGACATAAGCCCAAAAGGCACCGGTCACGCCGGCAGCCGTAAACTGATCCAGCACTTCGATCAGTGAAAAGAGCCCCAGCGCCAGCAAGAGGAATCCGAGGAAATCAAAACGATCCGCAGTTGGATGTGCTTTGACCCGAATCGTTGCTTCACCCATGAACCAGACAAGTAAGATGATGGGCACGACAAGCCAGAAAATCATCCGCCATGACGCGTAGTAAGTTAGCAAACCGCCATATGTCGGGCCCAAAGCCGGTGCCAGCGAGGTGACCACGCTGGCCATGCCGACATAAATGCCAAGATGTGCTTGAGGAATCGTGGTCAGGATAAGGTGGAACATTAACGGCGTGGAAACCCCGGTAGCAAGTGCCTGCAGCAGCCGACCAGCAAACAGAATCGGAAAATTCGGTGCCCAGATACACAGCAGCGTCCCCGCAAGCGCACAGCAAATGGCTGCCCGGAATAATAAGCGTGTGTTGAAGCGCCGCAATAAAAAAGCGGTGGTACTCATGACCAGCGTTACCATCAGAAGATAGCCCGAGGTCAGCCACTGAACGGTTGATAACGATACATGGAGAGTTTTGATCAAGGTTGGAAAAGTGACGTTCATAGAAGTTTCCACCAGAATACCGACAAAAGTCAGCAAGCCGGCAGATAAAATGGCTAATTGCGTACGGTGTGAAACAGGTGAATTCGTCATAAGGTTGCCTTCGTTTCTATCAATTAACCTGATGCAGCATCAGGTCACTGACGACGATAGCAGATTCCAAAAATCCGCGCAAACGCAAGCGGTTTCATAGGGCCAAAATGAGGAGAAGCACGGTGAATGAAAGCAGTTTGCTGAAGTGGGTTTTGTCTGAAAGATACATATCATTGCCCCCAACGTAAACTGAAATGTGGACGATTAAACTGAGGCCATCAATAGCCTTATTTTGAACATACTGTAGTTGGATTGTAGGTGGCAGGGTTTATTTGCGCTTTTTTAGCGTTTGATACGTTTTCTGGTTATACAGCGTAACGGTCATGAATGCTTAGCCATAAAGGAAGTAATGTTTTGCCAAGCACGTTGAGCCTCTGGAATTTGTGGGGTGGAAATATAGAAAATATGGTACATACCACTAAATTCGACAAACTTAACCTGAACATGAGCAGCGCGCGCTTTTTTGACGACTGTCGTACTGTCACTCAGTAGCAGCTCATGACTACCCGTTTGGATGAGCATGGGAGGCAGGCCCTTAAAGTTCCCAAAAGCAGGTGATAAATAAGGGTCTTTCAAATTGTGTGAACCGGCGTAAGTAATGGGAACCGGATATTTAGGAGCAGTCTTGATTGTCGATGAACCAAATAAAGGATCGCTGGTAACTTTCGTATGATACGAGCTGCCACTTGCGGTTAAATCAGTCCAAGGCGAGGCCAAAACGAGTGCTCGAGGTAATGCAAGCTTATGATCACGGAGGTATAGGGTTAATGCAAGTGAAAGACCGGCACCTGAAGAGTCACCAGCAATTATAATGTTTTGAGGCTGATAGCCGTGCTGCAGCAACCAACGATAGCCGTCAATGGCATCGTTCAATGCTGCAGGGAACCGATACTTTGGCGCAGTGCGATAATCTAATGAAAAAACAGTCGCGTGATGATCCGATTGTGAGTAACGCAGAGCGGCTTGGTTATAAGTGTTACTAAAGCCGCTTAGATAACCACCACCGTGAATTTGATAAACGACTTTTTTTGATGCATCGGGCTGCTTTTTTGAAAGTAAGTAAGCACGTGCATGCTTGAGATGAACTTCTTGATTTCGATAGGTCTTAGGTGGTTGCCAATCCTGGAAGTGGTAATTAGATGGTGTCTCCATTTTTTTAATGATAAACGACTCGCCATGTTGTGACTCATAGTGGCGATTAATCATCTGAAAAGCGTTATTAATAAGATTGCCAGACAATGAAACCTTTAGATTTGGCCGAGTCAAAGCGGTTGTTAGACAGGCAATGAAGAACAAACCGATGGAGATTAAAGAGATTTGCCAAAGCCGTACTATTCGTTGTGATTGTTTCAGATAAATTAAACCGGCAATCAGGATAAGCAGGATGATATATTCAAAAGTCTTGACCCTCAAGAAAACTGCGACTATAAAAATCAAGGCAAACAAAATCGCGGTCATAGCATAGAAACAGATTGTTTTCTTTTTTGACATCTGAACGATCTCCTTAATAAATAAACTTATTATGTTTCCAAGTATTAATGCCCTTAGTCTAGTGGCCTATATTAAGAAAAAGAAGTATCAAAATGGGCAGGAATGTTACTTTAACTTGAAAGTTGGGCCAAAAAAGGTCACGCTAAAAAAGAAGGTGATCTTGATGAGTAAATTTCAGGAAACGGATCAAACCATCCAGCAGGCTTTTTTTAAAGTACTGGCTGCTGAGCCTTTTGAAACAATCACAATAAATAAGATCTGTTCTGAAGCAAAAATCAGTCGAACAACTTTTTATCGTCATTATATGGATAAATACGCGCTTCTTAGCAAGGTTAATCATGCGTTTTCTTCGGCACTAGCAGCTTATCTACAACGCAGAATTCATCAGACAAACATTGCGGATACGTTAGTCTTGATCGCCAAATATTTATCCACCAACGCCAAACCTATTAGTGACTTACTACGTGTACACACACCCGAAAGTGATCTAAGTGCATCATTTCAGAAGATTTTCCATGCGAAATTCGCTCGCTATATCGACTATGAGCTTTCCAAAGGCGCTGTGACGGCTTTTCCAGTTGCTTACTTGATTGAACTATATTTGGCAATCGCGATGGTATTCTTAAGTTACTCTTTAAAAAAGGGGCTGGACGTTGCTGTTGTTCAGTCACTAAACGATTTTCAAAAGCAAATTTTCACTGAAAAAAGTGAAAATTAGGCTAACAGCGGTGGTTATCTCGATTTAGTTAACCATTTATTGATTGGTCAGCCTACGGAATTTTGGGAGTTTGTACGACATTCACGTTGAACTTTCTATGATAAGTGTTCCAAAAATGCCCAAAAAACAACGTTAATCGGCAAAAACCATACGTTTATTTTTTAACCACATACTATTGAGCCTTTCAGGTTATATTGGAGAAAACAAACTTGGAAGGCGGTATGTGAATCATGACAGAAAAAGAGCGTTTCCGGAAATTTGTTCGCAATGGATTTCGAAAAGATGAAGAATTGGGCATCCCGTATCATCTATATTGCCTAGCCCATGCAATTTTGATAGCAGTCCCGCTTGGATTCATTGTATCCGCGGTGTTTTATGCAATGGATTTGCGGGACTTATATGGTACTGTGTACGCTTTTAACATGGGCGTTATTGTGTTTTTGATGTTTGAACTGGACATCGATTGGCGCATTGAGAAGAATGAATTTTTGCCTGAGCGAGTCTCCAAGTTGCAATGGGTCATTCGTATTTTGGCGAGTGTGCTCGTTTCCGGGATCTTCTTTTATTTTCATGAAACAACAGTTATCCAGCAATTTGTGAAGTAAGACCGAGCAACACATTGCCTGTTGCATGTTATGAGTTGACTTGTTCCAAAATAGGGTAATCGGTGCCCGCCTGTTTTCAGGGACGAAAAAAACACCTGTCGCATTGATGAAACGACAGGTGTTTTTGTTGCTGCTGGCGATAAGGACCATCAGTTTTATTTGCAAATGTTATAGCTGACAAAATGCACTGGTTCACGCGCGAGAATGCATTCCTGAGCGAGTGGGCTTAGCTGCTTGTTTAGGCGTAGTTGGGGCAGGTGTTTTTAGTGAAGGATCAGCATGCGGTCCGGGACCCTCAGGATGATTGTTTTGCTTCATTTGCCTGTCAGTCATACTGATCACACTGGACATAACCAGCGGAAGTAGGAAGACGAGCAGGATGAGACCAATGATGACAGCCAGCGCAACCTGAATCAAAGTGGTAATGCCAGATGGAATCATCGCCGCGAACGTACCGCTTAAGATGATCGCTGCCGAGATGACGACTGCGCCAATGACACTGGCGGCTTTGGTGATGCGTTGTGTCATCGTGCCACCTTCCAAGGCATTGTCACGGTAGCGAACCATGAGGAAGATACTGTAATCTACCCCTAACGCGACAAGCATGATGAAGGTGAAGAATGGTGTGTTCCAGGTTAGCATATCCCGGCCAAGCACATAGGTTGAGAATAGCTTAGTCAGGCCCAGTGAGGTGACATACGCCATTAGTAACGTTGAAATGATGCTGATAGGTTGAATTAACGAACGCGTCACGACGATCAGCGCAATGCCGATGCCGATGATCATGATGGCGGCGGTTCGTTCAAAGTCACCATTTGCCAGGTCTTGAAGATCCGCTGTTTGTGAAGTTTGACCGCCAATGGCAATAGTGGCGTCATCAAGCGGTGTATGCTTCAGTTTGGCCGTCAGATCGGTTTTGATCGCTCTAATTTGTTGGGCGGCAGCATCGGTACTTGGATCGCCTTTTAACACAACCGTTAATTTGGTGATTTTATTGTTGTCTGACATGTAAGTCGATAAGGCTGGTTTAAAGGTTTTACTTTTCAAAGTTTCATTAGGGATGTAGAACTTCTTCCCCAAGTATGAATGCTGCAGTTCGGTCAGATATTGTTTCATACTGATACTGCCGTCTGCAATCGTGCCAAGGGCTTGATCGGCGGAAGTAAGGCCACTTTGCATGGCGGTTACTTGTTGCGAGATCGCTTTGACTTTCGTATTCAGCGTTTGGACGCCGGTGTTGACTTGATCAGCACCACTGGCAATTTGCGCGGCACCATTCGTGAGGGTGCCGTTTTGTGCGGCGAGCTGAGCGGATCCGGAACTGAGCTGGTTGACCCCGGAAACCAAGGATGGTACTTGGCTGTTCAATGAGTTAATCCCACTGTTTAGTTGTTGAGTGCCGTTCGTGAGGGTACCAATGCCGCTGTTTAGCGCAGTTGTACCTGCGTTTAGCTGTTTGAGCCCGTTACCCATCGCAGCAGTGCCGTCATTTAGTTTTTGAACATCGGTAGAAAATTGATTGATTTCATTTAAAATCGGCTGGGTTAACTGATCGGCGCTGGTTAGACCATTGATTTTAGCAATGATATCTTTGGCAATCCCTGCTACGCCTTGAAGCTGATCATTGAGAGTTGCCATACCAGTGGTTAATTCACCGGATTTGCTGCTAAGTTGACTCATGCCGTTAGCAAGCACCGTGCTATTGCTATTTAAGGTGCTCATACCTTTAGCTAGTTGCGTCGAACCGGTACTCAAGGTGTTGACACCTGAGCTGAGTGCCGGCATTTGATCATTCAATTGACTAAGGCCGCTGTTTAGGGATGTTACCCCTGACGTGTACTGGCTTATCCCGCTGTTGAGACTGGAAGCACCGGAAGACAACGTTGTGGTACCGTTTGCCAGTGTCTGAACCTGTTGGGTACTTCCGGCAACATTGGCATTTTTGATTTGGGTATTGGCATCGTTGAGACCAGCCTGGACTTGCTTCAAGCCTTTAACACTTTGAGTTAAGCCGGCAGTGATGGTTTTCAGCTGATCGTTTAGATACAACGATTTAATCTTACTACCGCCGGGCTGGGTCACTGAAGCAACGGTTTTGACGCCTTTTTCTTTTTGCAGGTAGTTGGTTAGGTCGTCAATGGTGCCCAAAGTGGTTTGGGTGTTCAGTGCCTGCTTGCTTTGGATATAGATGGTTGTCGGTGAAGCCATGCCTTTTGAATAATGATCCTGAATCAAGCGGTAGCCGACTTTGGATTGGAGGGTTTCCGGTAATTCATCAGCGTTGTTAAAGTTCAGCGTCTGGTTGACGTTCAACAGAAACGGAATGGCGACAATGCCGATGACGCCCAGTGTGATGAGCGGCCGCGCGATGGCAAGCTTGGAAAGGCCATGCCAAAGTTTGCTTGTGCTGTGGCCGTTGAGGTTCTTGCTGGGCCAGAATAGTTTTTCGCCCATGGTTGCCATGAAGAACATGTTTAAGGTTAGCAAAACGGTCAAAAGAATGAGCACGCCGATCGCAACCCCAACTGCGGACCGATAGAACTTGAAGTTGGCGAGGCCGAGCACGGAGAACCCGATCAGAACCGACAGCCCGGAATATAGAATCGTTCGCCCCCCAAAACGACGGGCGATTCTTGCTGCTTTGGTCTTGGGAATACCTTGCGACAGCGCTGCTTTGAAGTCATCGTATAGCAGAATATTGTAATCTGTCCCGATCCCGAACAAAACCACAACGAGAAAGACTTGGGTGAAGTTGGAAATCGGAAAGTTAACTTTGTCTGCCAAGGTCATGATGATGTTTAGTGATGTTAAGAAAGAAATCGCCACAGTTAGTAATGACACTAACGGAACAATTGGCGAACGGAAAACGATGATTAACACAATGAAAATGAAGATGGCCGCGATAATCTCGGTTTTTTGAATGCCTTTTTCGGTCACGCTTGCAAAATCATCATTAAGGACATCGCTGCCGGTCACGTAGGTTTTCACATGGCTGGTTTTGATTTGTCGTTCGAGATCGCGCGTCTGCGGACCAACCTGGCCTTTCGCTTTAACGTCAACCAATGCCATTTGGGTCGTGCCATCCTTGGCATCAAGCTGCTTTTTGGTTTCGGCATTATCGGATGACTTGGTGACGTTGATGATTTTAACGGCTTTGGAGTCTTTGAGTTTGGCTAAAGTTTGATTGATCGCGCGTTTTTGCGTTGTCGAAAGCTTGTCGTCGCCGTTACTGAAGACAAGGGCAAATGAGCGCACCTTTTGATTATGGTTGGCTTTTTTCTCAATTGTCGCGGCAACTTGGCTTTCTTCGGTTTTAGGAAGTGATAAGGCGCCTTTATCGCGAACAATGCCGGATACGTCGGGCATGGTTAAAAGTGCCACCAAAATCACGACAAGCCAGAAGATAAGTGAGGGGATATGGCGGTCGTGAAGCTTTTTCAATTAAACACCCTTCTTTCACTTGTGAGGCCATTCCAGACTTGATTTTTCAAGTCCGCGGCTAATGGTTTCTGATTCGAGACATGACCTTCAAGTTGCTGTTGGGCCCAGACGATGTCGATCATGCTGACAATGCTGCCGTACAAAATCGCCAGCTGCGTCCGAACGTCGGCTTTGACAATCACGCCGCGCTCCTGGCCTTCCAGCAACATGTTATTGATGAGCGTAATCACCCGGCCACGCGCAGCACGACTCTCAGCGTTAAGTGCCTCGTTGAAAACATTTTGTTGAATAAAATGCAATTCTGTCGGATATTGCTCCATGGACGCGGTCGCCGCATCGAATAAGCGACTGAAAGTGGTCTCCGGATCATCCGGTTGGCAGTTTGCCGCGGTTGCCAGGGAGTCGTGGAAGAAGTTCATAATATCGGTAAAGGCGGTATTAAGAATATCTTCTTTGCTTTTAAAATGCCGATAAATAGTGCCTACCGCGACTTTTGCTGCTTTGGCAATCGAGGGCAGATTGGTTTCGGCGTATCCACGCTCAGCGAAGAGCTTCACCGCCTGCGCGATAATCGGACTTGGTAATGGAATGGCTGTCATGATATTTTCTCCTTTAGGAATGAACGTTCATTCACATATATTAGTTTTTGAGAATATTCATGTCAAGTGCATATTCAAAAAATAATTAATACTGGCGTGGTGCGTTATTGATATCAAACTAAAAACTCGTTTAATGGCGCAGAGGTCAGTTTGCGCCCATACAAAAAAAGCGTTGAAAAAACAACGCTTTATTCGAGACTATATTTCTTACGGCCACAATTTAATACAGCCGAGAATAATTGAAAAAATCGCGGTGCCGTTTTTCAATAGGCGCCCATCGATTTTCGGGCCGATGCGACTGCCTACGATGACACCAATACCGTGTGTGACGATGATAATTGCTAGTAGCGGTAAGGTGGTCATGAATTGGACTTGGCTGAGGTAGCCGACTGCGGCCGGTAAGCTGATGAAGACCGAGTTTAGCAAGGCGATGCCAACTGCTGCATGCGGTTCGCAGCCGAGTAAAACGAGTAGCGGCATGACCAGTACCGGGCCGCCTGCTCCGGAAAGGGCACAAATCAATCCGGTGACAACGCCTAGGATGACGAGCAAAATCGGTTGATTCAAATGATTGACGCCGGGTTTTGGCGGGTGGCGTTGTTGGATCAAAATAGCAATGCCGGATAGCAGGACGACCAGATAAAGTAAGAATTGTACCCAGCTGGTCGGCAGTAATAGATTAAGGCGTACGCCAATAATTGCCCCGACAAAGCTGCCGCCGCTGAGTAGATAAGCGACCCGGCGATCCATGAGCCCTTCATGTTGATAATGACGCGAGCCCAACCAGCCGGAAATAATGAAAGCCAGGAAACTGAAGGCCAGACCTTCCGTAGTGCTATAGCCGAGTCCTGCGGTGTATAGAATGGGGAGTAAAAAACCAGCCACGCCAGTCATACCGACGAGGCCGCCGATTAAGATGTTGCCAATTGCGATGATGATGATTGCCATAATGTTGGGTAACGCCGCGCACACGCAGCTTTAATCCCTTCTACGTCTAATGTTAACACTTCTCGGTTCCGCATCAGCCATTTACCGGCAACCATCGAATCCGCGACATCATTAGCATTGACACTTTCAAGCAACGTGTTATTCCAGTTGCCGGTTGGCCAAAGGTGGGGGCTATCAATGTTTAACCCGATGATATCAGCCTGGTAACCCGGTGCGATTCGGCCCAGATGACCGGATAGATTCAGAGCCGCCGCGCCACCATCCAAGACCATGGACATAATTGTCGGGGCAGGCATGACAGCAGGCTGATGTTGCAAGGTGCCATAATGCAGCGTCATAACGGCGCGGAAAATTTTCATTTCCTGCCACAGACTCAGACCGCCATGCGCCGCGCCATCGGTACCCAAACCAATTGAAACACCTGCCTGTAATAATTCAGGCGTGGCAGGGATGCCTTTTCCGGCGTTACTGAACGGACTGTGACTGAGCTTGACATGATGGGTTTCGATGAGCATTTTTTCCGTGTCGTCAAGAAACAGACTATGTGCTCCTAGAAAATGATCGCTTAATGCGCCGCGTTTTGCAAGGTAGACATATGGCCGCTCACCGCAGCGCGCTAAAATACCCGCGACTTCCTGGGGATACTCGTTCATATGCGCTTCGAGAAAAGTCTGACGATCTACGGCGCGCTGGGCGGCCAGATCGACTAATGTATCGGAACAATTATTTAAGGCGCGTAATGAGTAATAAACTTGCAAAAGGTTGCGGCCGTGGAATTGGTCATACAAGGCGTCGGTGTGGGCGATGGCGGTTTTGGCATCCATGTTAATAGTTGCGGGTAACGTCGGATCATCCATCGTTGAGTAGGCAAGGGCGCCGCGTAAACCACTTTGCGCATACACCGTGCCGGCTGCGGCCATGTGATAGCTGCCTGACTCAACGAAACCGGTGGTGTCGCTGGTGATCATTTCAAGGGCGGCTAACTGGGCATTAAGCGTCATGGTTTCTGCCGTCATGTTGGCTTCAAATGGTAGCATGACTTTTTGCCAGATAATGCCTTTCGTGTCGAGTACGCGGCCACGTAAGAGTTGTTGGCCGGTATGTAAGTGACTATCGATCAAGCCGGGCATAAACAGCCGGTGTGAGCCGTCAATGGTTTCATCTGCTTGGACGGTTATCGTCCCATGGTCACTGACCTGCGCGATTTTATCGTCGCGGATTAAAATATCTTGATGCGGCTTGATCTCACCAGGCGCGGTCATGGTTAAGGTATCCTGAATTAATGTGCTCGTCACTTAAATCACCCCTGTCAGTTTCAACGTGAGCGTATCCCACAGAAGCGAACCGACAAATGTTCCGGTCATCACGGCAACCCCGACAATGATGTACTTCCAGCCTTGATGGACAAATGTGCCCAGCTTATCCGAAATTGCAATGCCGGCAAACGAGCCAACAACGGTAAACGGCGCGGCAAACGCAATGACTTTGGTAGAACTAATCACAACCGCAGCAATCGGTGAAAATGGTGAGGCAACGAGTAGGCCTAAAATGGAACAGTACGCAATAATCGGCAACTTGAATGGCACAATTTTAGCTAAGACCACAGCTACCATGGTAACGGCAATTAAAATGATCACGCCGGGGAGGCTTTTAGCGATACTGACGCCGGAACCGATCCAGTTGGCTAGCAGCGTCCCGACCCCACAAACGCTGAGGAGAAATAACCATTCACGTAAACGCATTACTTAATCCGTCCTTTCAAAGCGGTTGCCGTTTTAGCGCGGCGACTGGCGAACATTTTATCGAAAAGATTGTAGAGCTTGTCGGTTAGCGGGATGGCTAGAAACAGGGTGATATAAATCCCGGTGATGCCGGCGATGGTGTTGGCAGCTGAAGCCATGGCGGTGATGGTGTTGGCATCATGCGGGAATAGTTGCGCAAGGCTGGCACTGGCAGAGGCCATGAAAATGCCGGCTCCAACGCCTGTCGACATCCCCAACGCCTTGGGATCAAACCAACCTGTCAGTCCCAAAGCAGTTGCCATCATGCCGAAATAAATCGTGCCAAGAATACCGCCAACGATGTAAATCGCCATACTGCCGCTTGCTTCATCAGAATCCGAACCATAAGCCGAATTGATTAAGGCAAGGTGATATTCGCGATTCAGTGAACTTGTTGCGCCAATTGCCTCACGGTGCAGCCCCAGCAACATTGCCAGTGGTAGGCCGAAGAAGATCCCGAGCAGATTACCGAAGCCGTGCACCAGCAATGCCGGACCAGCATGTAAGATCATGTCCATATTTGCGCCGGCAGTAATTCCTAGGTTCACGACAAACGGGCAAATACCAACGATAACCAATTTGGAAGCAGCTTTAACATGGCGATTGTCAAACCACTGCATCACTTGCGGCCCACTGAGCATACCAAGAATAATGGCATAAAAAACCGGGAATAAAATGATCATGCCGGGACCGACCTTGAGTTTCACCGTTCCGATATATTCGGCGATGACGGTGAACAATGCTGCGACAAGATAACTCTTCCATTCGACTTTGATCCGTGCACGTAAACTGGGATAAGTCATGTTTTGCCTCCTCTTTTAGCGAATGGAACCAGTTTAGCGCAGTTATTCGGGTAAATAAAGGACAATTACATTAAAAAACGTTTTAATGTTCGCGTTTATCCGTCAGCACCTGATGGACAACCTTTTAAAAATGAATAAGTGACGAGCATGACAAATCATATAAAAAGCCAAAAGTCAGTTACCTTGAAAAACCGAATCAAGATCCAATAACGAAAGATCAAGTGCTTTCTGTATTTGGTTTTGATTCGGCAAAGTTTCCTGACGCTTGGCGATGGTGCTAAGTAGCTACTGTGATCAGTTGTTGATCACGCAATTCAATAACGTTATTTGCTGTATTTAGTCGTTTTTGGCCGACTTGTTTTGACCTTTTGTTCCAGATTCTGCTCAGGTAGGCTGGCTGGCTCTTCGTGAAACAGACGGGGCAGGTGGCGTGGCGCAACAGTCGATACTGACGTGACAACCTGTTGAACATGCTGGTTTGGCTCGGTGGTGGGATTGACGGTTGTTGCGGCCGATCCGCTGCTAGTCAACAACCCCGCGGCAACCGCTAAAAATGTAAAGACCATATGCAAAACTCCCTTCGACTGGCTGACATTCTTTAATAACAGCGATTAACAGTCAGTTTAGTAAGGAGATGTGATTGATTTGCCGCATTTGTGAGGTCTTTTCACAACGAAAATGAAACGAAAACATGGTGATTCGTTAACAGAAGCGTAAAGCATGGCGAATATGGACCAAAAGTTGAAGAAGTATGGATGAATCACGCGCCGGGCAGTAAAAAATTTTGAACATGAAAAAAGACGACTCGGGTAAGTCGCCTTTTTACTGTTTGCTCGTTTTCAATTATGAAGCAGATTTTCCTTTTGGTTCCAAGCGCCGTTCCAAAAAGCCTAACGCCAGGTCGGAGATAATCGCCATTAAAGCGGTTGGCAATGCCCCGGCGAGAATGATCGCACCGCCATTGGTTGCATTGGTACCGCGGACGATGATATCGCCCAGACCGCCGGCACCCACGAAGGCACCGATTGCCGTAATCCCAATGGCAACGACCAGCGCGTTACGAATCCCGGCCATGATGACTGACATGCTCAACGGAATTTCAACCATGTACAGTGATTGCCAGCGGGTCATGCCCATTCCTTTGGCGGCATCCATCAGGTTCTTGTCGACATTCTGCATTCCGGTGTAAGTGTTCTTGATGATCGGCAACAAGGAGTAGAGAAAGACCGTTACGATGACGGTGTTCACGCCAAGACCAAGCCCGAGCATGATGATGGACAACATTGCCAAACTAGGAATCGTTTGAATTACGTTGGCAATGCCGATTACCGTGTTGCTCAAGGTGCGGTGGCGAGCAATTGCCAAGCCAACCGGAATCCCGATCACGGCCGCAATCAGCACACCATAAATTGAAATCAGAAAATGGCGAGCAAACTGACTGAGCACGTACGAACCGTTATTGGCAAGGTAATACCAGAATTGCTGCCAAGTATCCATGTTAGCCATTAGTCGTCACTTCCTTTGAAATAATTGTGTTTAGCCAGAAACTTCTGAGCGACCACATTCGGTTCAAGTAATTGATCGTCGACTTGATAGTTCAACTCCTGCATGGTTTTCAGATTGATCTTGCCGTCTAAACGATGTAACAGCGGTTTTAATTTTGGATATTTCTTCAAAAGACTGTTGTTAACCACTAATGAACACTGATAAGGCGGGAAGAACTTTTTATCATCCTTTAGAATCTTCAAATTGTAACTGCGAATGCGACCGTCCGTAGAATACCCGAGAACCGTCTGCATCCGGTTGGCTTCAACCGCGTCGTAAACCAAACCGATTTGCATTGGATAAACGCGTTTGAAATCAAATCCGTATGCTTTGGTGAAGTCACTGTAGCCGTCGCCTTTGCGGTTCATCCAGCTAGAGTCAACCCCGGCATTATAACGTGATGCGACTTTCTTTAAGTCGGAAATGTTGTTGAGGTTATCCTTCTTGGCTTCTTCTTGGGTAACCATGAAAGCATAGGTGTCAGAGAAGCCATAAGACGGATACCATGTTTGGTCATAGCGTTTTTTGAATTCACGCTTGACGATGGTCATCGCTTTGGAAGGACTTTTGACAGGGTTCATGCCTAATGTGCCGGTGATATCGGTGCCGGTGTATCGAGTCGCACTGATATCAGCATCATTACGAATCATCGCTTGGTGAACCACCGTCCCGGAACCAAGGTTGTTCACCAAAGTCGTCTTGTAACCGAGTTCGTGGTTGATTAATTCGGCAATGATATTCGCCATAATCTGTGACTCGGTACTTGTTTGGGAGGCGATTCGGACGGTACCGTCATTACCGGAACCGCCAAGGCCAGGGAAGCCGCAACCGCCTAATAGCAGCACCGGAATCAGCAATAGGGTCAGGAGTAGTTTTCTGAATGTCTTCATCTTGCCACCTCCTAAGCGCGCTCGCTGACAGGTGTCAGGTGGTATTCCAACCGCCCTAACAACCAATCAACAATCAGTGCCAAAATGGTTACAGGAATGGTCCCGCCGATGATGAGATCCGGCTGGAAGAGATTCAGACCATTAAAGATCAAGTCCCCAAGTCCGCCAGCACCGATATACGATGCCAGGGTTGCCCATGCGATGACATAAATAGCAGACAAGCGAATTCCTGCCATAATGACTGGCATGGCTAGCGGCACTTCGACTTGGCGAATGGATTGCATGGCGGTCATGCCCATTCCCTTAGCAGCGTCCATCAACACGGGATCAACATCTTCCATGCCGATGTAAGTGTTACGCAAAATTGGCAGCAACGAGTAGATGAACAATGCAACGATGGCAGGTACTTTCCCAATCCCGAATAAAGGAATCATTAATGCCAGCAAAGCCAACGAAGGCACCGTCTGTAACATGCTGGCAAGGCCGATCACGACTTTAGCCGTCTTAGGAAAACGGGTCAGTAAAATGCCAAGCGGAACGGCAACAATGACCCCGAGTCCAAGTGCAATTGCCGAGATGTAAAGCTGTTCCCAAGTTTTGGTAATCAGTTCACTGCCATGTGCGTTTAGAAATGCAAACATGGTCACACCTCCTTAGGTGCGTCTCGGGTATCTTCAGTTGCCGAAGTGGTGGTCGTCGACGATGCGGCTGACTGATCGTTATTCTTGGCCGCAGCACTGTCTTGATCATCTTCATTGTCGCCCCAAATGGTGTCATAAACGACATCAACAAGTGAGGCACGGGTGACAATGCCGACCAGTTTCTGATCATTGTCGACCACAGGCACATACTTAAATCCGCGCTTAAGAATGCGGTCAGCCGTGTCGCGCAGTAGGGCATCTTTTTTCACATAGAAAATGCTGGACTTAGTGATATCACTCACACTGGTGGCGCTTTGGTAACGGGTTTCCAATGATTCCAGATCGATGAAGCCTTTGAGGTGATCCTCGTCATCGGTGACCAGCAGCGTATCAACGCGGCGTTTGCGCATGAGGGAAATCGCTTCAGCCAAAGACTTGCCAGGTGTGATGGCAGCCGGATTCTTCAACATGATCTGTTCAACAGTGGTGACGTCCGCCCGCGCTTGAACCAGGCGATCCTGACCGACTAAGTTTTCAACAAACTTGTTGGCGGGATGGGTCAGTAGTTCGGTTGGGGTGGCGTTTTGGATAATGTGACCGTGATCCATGACAACAATTTTGGTGGCGAGTTTGAGCGCTTCGTCCATATCGTGGGTCACGAAAACAACGGTCTTACCGAGCTTTTCCTGCAGATTTTTAATTAATTCCTGCAGTGCTTCACGGGTAATCGGGTCCAAGGCGCCATAAGGTTCGTCCATTAAGATCAGATCCTGATTGGCAGCAAGCGCGCGGATAACCCCGATCCGTTGTTGTTGCCCACCGGAAAGCTCTGATGGGTAACGATCCAGATAATCTTCGGGTAATTCGACGAGATCAACCAGTTCTTTGGCCTTTTCCCGGCGCTTTTCTTCAGGCCACTTTAATAATTTAGGAACGATCGTGATGTTTTCATAAATGGTCATGTGTGGCATGAGGCCGATATTTTGAATGACATAACCGATTTGACGCCGCAATTTTACGGCATCGATTTTGTGAATGTCTTTACCGTTAAACAGGATTTGACCGCCGCTGGGTTCCAACATCCGGTTGATCATCCGCATGGTCGTTGTCTTCCCGGAACCGGATGTCCCGATAAGACATACAAATTCACCCTTATTGATTTCAAGGTTAATATGTTCGACCGCGACATTCCCGCCTCGATAGACTTTTTCAACGTCCTTGAACAGGACCATTGGTTGTTCTTCTGGCATCTGACGCGTCCTCCTTTGTTTGGTTGCTTCTATGATAACACATGAAGTTAATCGTTTTTTAATAAAGCCAAAATGCCAAAAATGCCTGCTGCCTGCATAACTTTTCAGTTACAGCTTATAAAATGATTAAATGAAAGTCGAGAAAGTTCCTCTGATTAGCGAACTCCGTGGGTCAACAACAAGCTGACGAGTACCACTGCTCCGTAGCCCAGTGCCAATCGGGTTTGGCCGATTGCAACAGCAGCCATCGCTGTGCCGCCAAAAAGGACGATTTCTGCGATGAGCCGTTGCCACTCCACCAGCTGAAATGGCGATCTGGGTGCCATCCAGCGCCCCCAGGCGAGCAGCACCGCAATCGGGAGCGCAACGCCGCCAATTAACCGACCAACCAACGAAGGAAAATGCCAACCCGCCCAAATGAGCAAGCTGACAGTCGCAATTTCGACCAGGAACCGTAAACCGTCAATTAATGATTTAATCATCCAGCTCACCCACTTGATTGATCAAGTCGTTGACCTGTTGCGGATTATTGGTTGGTTTTTCGATTTCTTGGCTGATGCACGCCAGTACGGTCAGAAGACCTTGGTAGAACCGCGCTTGCGCAGCGGCATCCCTTCGTTTCGTCTGGATAAAGGCAAGCGCCTCGCCGCGACAATCGGCCGTGATTGGCCGCTGCTGCAAGGCAAGTACCTTTTGGCACTCGACTAGGCTTAGCCCTGCCCGCTTCAAATTGATGATCACTTTTGCTGTCGCCGCGTCCGTATGATTGTAGCAGCGGTAATTGCCTGGTGTCCGGGCGGGGATTAATAATTGTTTCTTCTCGTACAGGCGCAGGGTATCCTTTGATAACCCAGTCTCTTCCGCAAATTCTTGAATGTTCATGCAGCCATCTCCTTTGGGTGGTGTAAGCATAGCATTAGACCGGGGTCGAAGGTCAACCGGGAAGACACACCGCGTATTGGTTAAAAATTGAACGCAATCAAGGTGCCATGGATGCTCCCTTCTTACGTGACGAGTAACAAAAAAACCGAGATCACTAAACTGTGATCTCGGCTTTTATGGCGGCCTGATTCATCGTGATTTAATCGGTTGATACCTTTTCCAAAGGTACTTGATCAATATGTAAATCGAAGCACAGGTAACCATGACGCTCAAACTTTTGAGGATGGCTACGAATAGCATATTGTTTGGCCAAAAGTTCTCGAGAAATTTGAAGGCAATACGATTAAAAATAACGAGGAAAAGTGCTGCCCAAACTTCTTTGTCTTTTTTCATGAAGAATCCTCCGAAATCAGCTAGATGATTTGGTAACATTCGAAACGCAATAAATAGTGAGTTATATAAAAATAAGATAAATACTTGAGTATGAATTCTATTATAGAATAGTCGACTGCTGAAAGACAAGCGTTGATAAGTCGACGGCTGCCTATTCTTGACATGATACTATAAAAAAATTACTTTATTTGCGTTTCCTTTGACAACAGGACACAGGTTAGACATTCTTTGGCATTAATACAAGATCTACACCACATGGGATCTTTATCAGTTGTGGCTCACTGCATGATCAATGTCACTGCTTTGATCAGGCAAAACTAACATTACTACTTAGTTCGCCAAAATTGATCCCGGTCAAGGTAAAACCAGATGCTTCTCGGTACACTGGTCTCGAATGGAGGGATCAGCGATGCGTTTTATTCAAACACATAAACAGGAAGCGATGGTGATCGGCGGTGTTCTGACTGCGGCGGGATTGATTTTCAGTCAGGCATGGTTGCTGGTGTTGGCGAGTCTGGTTGCCGGCCTGCCGATTGCGGTGAATGCCTGGGAAGCGCTGCGTTATAAGCAAATTAGTATTGAGCTATTGGTGACAATTGCTTTAGTGGGCGCGGTGATGATTGGCGAGCCGATTGAAAGTGCGGTTGTTAGTTTTCTATTTTTGTTCGGTGACTGGTTGGAACAGCGTAGTTTAGCCAAGACGCGCTCGGCGATCCAAGGCTTGGCTGCCGCAGCACCGAAAACGGCCCGGCTGCTGGATGGGACGACCATTCCGGTGGGGAAGTTAGCGGTTGGCGATCAAGTGCGGGTGTTGGCTGGCGAAACGGTACCGGCTGACGGGCAGGTGATTAGCGGCCAGGCAAACATTGTGGAAGCCGCGATCACCGGCGAACCGGATGCCAAACGCAAGCAGGTTGGCGCCACAGTATACTCCGGTACGCAGGTGAGCGATGGCACGGTTGACATTGAAGTTGAAAAAACCGGCTACAACACGGTTTATCAGCAGATTATCGATTTAATTGAAGATGCGCAGGACGCCCAATCGCCTGTAGCAACCTTCATCCAGAAATTTGCCCGTTGGTACACGCCGCTGGTATTAGTCATCGCTTTGCTGGTGGGATTGATTAGCCAAAATGTCCGGCTGGCGATTACGATTTTGGTACTGGGTTGCCCCGGCGCACTGGTCATCGGCGCCCCGGTTAGCAATGTGGTCGGTCTAGGATTTGGTGCCAAACATGGCATTTTAATCAAAGGCGGCGATGTGGCGACCAAGTTGGATCAAATCGACACGGTGATGTTTGATAAAACCGGCACGCTGACACAAGGCAAGATCCGTGTGACAACGGCTAAGTATTGGACCGCTGATCAGCAACGGGTTGCAGCTATGGTAGCAGCGGTTGAAAAAGCAACGGCGCATCCACTGGGACAAGCACTTGTTGCTGATCTTCAGACGAAGGCCTTGCAAAAGCCGACCGATGTCAAAGTCACTCGCGGGGTTGGGGTGAACGCCCGAATCGCCGGACACGCGATCAGTGTCGGCAATCAAAAGATTTTGCACCAGCCGCTAACTGCTGACCAGCAGGCTGATATTCAGCAAATCGTGGCCAGTGGTGCAACCTTGGTCTTGGTAACCATTGACGACAAACTCGTGGCAGCTTATGGCTTGCGCGATCAGTTGCGGACGGAAACGCCAACCATGCTGAGCACCTTAAAAGCAAGTGGCAAGAAGACAATGGTGCTTTCAGGCGACTCGCAGGCAGCGGTTGAACACATGATGTCGGCACTACCGGTGAGTCAGACGCGCGGTGGTTTACTGCCGGCAGATAAGGTGAAAGCGATCAAAGCAGCACAAGCCCGCGGTGAAAAAGTTATGTTTGTCGGCGATGGCATCAATGACGGCCCGGCCTTGGCACAAGCAGATGTCGGCGTTGCAATGGGTTCCGGCATGGATGTCGCAATTGACACGGCAGACGTTATTTTGACCAACAGCCGTCTCACAAATCTCGGCGTGCTTTTCGACTTAGCCAAGCGGATGAATCGCAACATCAAGCAGAACCTTGTCATTGCAATTGGCACGGTGGCGTTGTTGTTAAGTGGCCTATTGATCGGATTGGTCGACATGGCTAGCGGGATGTTATTCCATGAAATTTCCATCCTGCTGGTCATTGCAAACGCCTTGCGATTACGACACACACCAAGAAAATGGCAAAACTTGACGGCCATCAAGGTACGTCATCCGCAAACGGTTAATAATGAGAATAAATAAAAACGAAAGGATCTTTAACATGACAAAATTAGTTTATCAATTAGATGGTTTAACCTGCCCGAGTTGCCTACAGAAAATCGAAGGGGCACTAAGCCAACAAGCCGGCGTCAAAACCGTCAAAGCCTTATTTAACAGCAGCAAGGTCAAAGCCCAGATTGATCCAGCCGTGACCAATGCCGATGCGTTGAAAAAAACCATCACGGACTTGGGCTACACCGTTGTGAACGTTCGTAGTCAAGAAGCATAGAGCGTGAGCAGGAGCGCTTAGCAATCGGAGTGTAAGCGGCCTTAAGCCTAAATGGCCGGTCTTTGGCCATTTAGGCTTAAGGTCCTTACGCGCAGATTGCTGCGACTGCGAACGCGTTTTAGAACGAGCGTAAGCAGAAACACCTAACAAACGTAGCACAAGAGGTTTTAAGCGTGGGCCGGGCTTTAATCATGACACCCAAGACCTTTACACCCAGGCTTCTAGCGCGGCAAACGCATTTTCAAGGAGGAAATCATGAGCATAACACCAGGCATGCACACTATTGCCGAAGAAACAGTAAAAGCCCACCAAGCAGCGGCAGCTAAACAAGCCGACCATGATCATCATGTACCGACAGCTGGGGCGATGAGCGGACATGTACTAGCAAATTTAGCAGTCTTGCAACGTAAACTGGCCCAATTTTCCCAAACGTTGAGTGGACCAAGTAGTGACGGGGATCGCGAATTGTTAACGCAATTGGCAACACAAGCGCAGCAGCATCTGACGGTGTTAGTAGCAGACTTAGCGGCGCAAGGAGAAGATTTTCCCACGACAACCGCGGAGTTTAGCGAGTACACGATGTTGCAGGAAGATCCCGCGTTTCGTTTTTGGACCAATGATATGAAACTGGATGCTGTGGTTAATGATCTGGATACTTGCCAGCTGTTCGTCAGTCGGGCGATTCCGCTAGCCAATAAAGAGAACAAGGCAGTGTTGGCAGCGGATATGTTACAATTGCAGCGCTGGCATGAGCAAAGTATCCTGCACTTGCAAACGCGTCTCGGTCGTGAGGTGACGGCGGGGCGGACCTTGCTTGAAGAGGACGATGACTGAGCAACATTAAACGATCGATTGACGAGAGAGCCTGTCTGTAAGGGGGATAAAAATGGCGCATAGTTGTACGGCGGTCGTACCGTTATTTAAAAATCTAACTGATGAAGCCCGCACTGCGATTGATGCGTTGACCCACGAGCATCAGGTGCAAAAAGGAACGGTTCTGATCAGTCCTAACACTGCTGCTCATTTGTTAGTGGTCGCACAGGGAAAACTCAAAACTTATCAATTGGCGACAAATGGTAAAGAGCAATTACTGCGCGTTGACGGCCCCGGTGATTATGAAGGGGAAGCCGGCTTGCTGAATATCGCTAATCCGAATGTCTATACCGAAGCGCTAACGACCGCCACCGTTTGCACCATTAGCGCTGCCGATTTTCAACAGTTACTCATGCAACAACCACAAATCAGCTTGCAATTACTCACAGAAAACGCCCGTAAAATGCAGGCATTGGAAAAGCAAGCGGGCTATCTCGGCAACGATTCCATCAATATACGCTTAACTCACTACCTACTGGATCTGCGCACTGCCGCTGGAAAAGACACAGTGACGGTACCGATGGCATGGACGCAGCTAGCCGATTATCTCGGCACAACCCCAGAAACGGTTTCTCGCACGTTAAAACGGTTAGCTGATGAAAAATTGATTCAGCGAACTGGGAAGCAAGTAACGATTTTGAATGCTGAGGATATGGAAGATTTTGTTTGGTAGGGTTGTCGTTCTAAATATAAAAATAATTAAAAAGCCAGTGAGCAATTGCTATGTCGCTTAAAGTTGAAACAAAACTTTTGGGACATGTGGTAAATCACTGGCCTTTTTGTATAGTCATCGTTTAATCTCGCAGATAGACAAGATGATCTTTAAGGCTGTTGATGATGATTCGGGTTAACTTTTCAGGATCGATGAGGCGGTCTGGCGTTAAATAGTAAAGAAGAATATTCCAAACGCCGCCAATAATCAGCAAGTCAATGACCGTTTCATCCTTTGTTGGTGAATGCCAAGGCATCGCTTGTTGGGGAAGCATCTGGAGTAGCTGCTGCCGTTGAGCTTCAAAAACAAAACCCAGCAAGTTATTCTTTTGCAATACTAAAAGTTCATGCCGCTGTTCTTGCCAAAATGAAAAATAGCAGCACAGTAAATCGTGAAAGTTTTTGATCTTTTGGTCAGCAACTTTGGCCAAATACGCTTGAACGGTACTTTGCGTGTAATACTGAATAATCGCGAACTTGCTGGGAAAATGTTGATAGAAAGTTTTTCGAGAAACATTTGCTTCTGCCGCGATCTCTGAAATCGTCAATTCGTTAAACGGATACGAGGCTAACTTATTAAATAAAGCTGTAACGATTGCCTGTTTTGATCTTAAAGCAGTTTTATTCATAATTACTGACTTCCTTCAAAAGAAAAGTAACATAAACGTCAATATGTCACCATTATCTCCAAAATCCTTTTACATCGCATGAACATATTCTACGCTATAACTGTAACAAATGTTACGTTTTGAAAGGAGTTTGGAAAATGTTACTTGATTATTGGATGTTACCAATTTTGTTCATCTTACATGATTTTGAAGAAATGATTATGATGCCAATTTGGAAGCGGCAGCACAATCAGCGGCTCCGGAAAATGAAAAAGTCCTTCTTTGGTGCCGTGACGAATGGACAAGCCTTTTCAGTGGGGGTTTTAGAAGAGTTAATCATTTTAATCGGGGTATCGTTAGTCAGTTCGGTACTGCACAGTGATCGTTTATATCTGGCCTTCATGGTGACTTATACACTGCATTTTCTCATGCATTATCGAATGTGCTTTGAATTTCAAGGTTACGTGCCTGGGGTTATTTCTGTCACTTTGGAACTACCAGTTATGATTTGGTTGATAACGATTTATTGGCAACGAAGTCAGAGTACGTTCGGCGAATTTTTGGGCTATGTGACTGTAGCTTTTCTCATTCAGTTTGTTAATTTACGTGTTATGCACACACTTATGCCAAAAATTCAGGCAAAGATGGCAGCCTATACGAGGACGTCATTGCTTTAGTAAGTTTTCCAAGGCGAATAACAACAAAGGACACAACCGGTTTTGGTCTGCGGATGTGTCCTTTGTTGTTATCAGTCAGGATTAGCAATGTGTTTTTTCATGCCGAAATAATAGGTAACAACGGCTATCATTGAGGCCAAAGTGAAAGCAGAAAGATATATCTGGCTACTTGGCAGGAAATACCAAGCCGAAATTGCTAAGAGTATGCCTGTGATCAAATAGAGATACAGGAAGATGCGGGTTCCTTTCAAATTGGCAGGCTTCGTTACGAGAAAATAGAGGAAAAAAGCCGAAGTTGCAATACCGAAAATTATAGAAGCGATGTGTAATAACATGTTTGAGCCTGCCTTTCGATCGGGTGTTGCTGTAATCTCACAGAACAATCAAATATTGAAAATAACCGTTAAACGGTACTAGTTCGCCGATAAAACCGGATGCGTGCGTCGTTTTTGCCAGAAGAGAAGGATAATCCCCAGTAAGACTACCAGCAATATATGGACAACATTTGACGCCACACTAGCCTCAAGTCCAAAAACGCCGCCAGTCAGTGACTGCGATGTCGTTGTCGGGAGGGACTCGAGGACGAACTTTTCACCGGACAGCCCGGAAACGGTTGTGCCAAAGATGGGACCTTCTGCAAAATTCCACATGGCGTGAAAAGCACCGCACAGCCAGATGTTGCCTGTCAGTAAGCGAAATTGTGACATTGCAATGGCAAAGAAAAACAAGCCAGTGGCAGCGGAAAAATTATAGCCGGGATTGGCAAGATGCAAAAGTGTGAAAAAGATGGCGTTCAACAAAACCGCCAGCCCGACACGATTTTGTTTGAGCCAGTAGCCCATTATATATCCCCGACAAAGCAATTCCTCGAACATCGATTGAATCGCATAGCCGAAAAAGAAAAGTGCCAGCCACAGCAAGTTTGACCATTGGAAAGTCGCCAGCACATGGTAACCGCCAAGCAATGCGATGATGCCCCAGATGAGGCTGAACATGAGCAGGCCAAAAAGTAAGCCTAAAGCATAGTCTCTAACGGCATTTTTACGGGAAAAAGGCAGCAATGTACGATCACTGCGATAATAGATGGCCATGCCGATAATGCCGATAGCTTCAGCGTATAAAAAGAGCAGGTTCAAAGACATCGGGATGTTGGTTTCATCTATGTCGATGTCGAACAGACCCATCAAAAAAGGAATCAGCTGTGATGACAATGACCAAGCAAGTGCAATGCCATAAACGATTAGGATAGGTCCTAATAGCTTTGAAAATTTATGTAGTTGTTTAATTGGATTCACCTCTGAATAGAATTTGAATAGAGAAGATAGCTTAACAACAAAAGAATATTTTTAGGGTAGCCTTAATTTTTAGCGTAGTCAAGCGATCCAAACCGAGTTACCGGTGAACGCGTTATAGGCGCAGGCGGTTCATCTCACTTGAAATAAGTATCACTAACATTCGGAATACTGGTACTAGTACCCAAATGTGCGAAAACGCTTTTATTGTCCTTGCTATTCCGTTAGTCTTCATATTGAAAATAAATAGATAAGGGGTCCAGCAATATGGAGAAGAAGATTGTTGCCGTGACGGCTTGTGCAGCGGGGATTGCGCATACGTATATGGCTGCGGAATCACTGGAGCAAGCGGCGAAGAAAATGGGCTATGAGATCAAAGTCGAAACCAATGGGGCAATCGGTGCTGAGAACGTGTTGACGAAGCAAGATATTGAGCAGGCAGACATGGTCATTGTCGCCTCGGATATTAAAATTGATCCGATTCGATTTACCGGTAAGCGGCTTTTCGTTACCCAATCAAACCAAGCGATTGAAGATTCGGAGGCATTGATCAATCAGGCGTTTGAAGAAGCCAAAATTTTTGGAAAAAAAGGTGCGAAGGTTGGCAAGATTCAGGTAGGTAACGATAAAGATAAGGTCAACTTTTTCACGCATATTATGAGCGGCATTTCATACATGGTGCCCATGGTGATTGCAGCCGGGTTGCTTTTGACGATTGCTAATCTGTACGCCTTTCAAAGAGACGATTTAGGCCGAATTGTTAAGTGGGGCTTTGACAATAAAACGCAAATGGGATTCTTGATGGCCAAGTTGTTCTATGTGGGGCAAATCGGCTTTAAGTTGATGATTCCGTTGTTTGCCGGGTTTGTCGCGAATTCTATTGCTGACAAACCAGCGATTGCCCCGGCGATGATTGGCGCTTATTTGGTCAATGATCCCGAGTTTCTGAATACGAAGGCGGGCGGCGGTTTTATTGGCGCCATCATTGTTGCCTTTATTGTAGGTTACATGGTGAAGGGCTTGAAAAAAGTGAAATGGCCAAAACTGCTGGTGCCGATTGTGCCAATCATGATCATTCCGTTTATCGCCACCGCGGTCATTATGTTGATTGTTCTTTATGTCATCGGAAACCCGATCGCGGTTGGCATGGATGCGATGTATAAAGGTTTGACGGATCTCAATAACAACTATTCCGGAGCGCCGATTTTGATTGGCGCTATCTGCGGGGCAATGATCGGGTTTGATTTAGGTGGACCGATCAATAAAACGGCTTTGGTCTTTGGAACCGCGATTTTCACGGATACGTTGACCAAGTATGGGATTAACGGGGCCAATTTTGTTCCTGGAACCGCGACCCAAGCAGCAATTTCCGTTGCGCCACTGGGAGTTTAGCTGGCCACCATCTTATTCAAAAAGAAATTCACCAAGGATGAAAAAATCGCCGCCAGTGCTGCTTTTGGGATGGGAATTGTCGGCGTCACTGAAGGCGCGATCCCGTTTGTTGCCGCTGATCCAGTCAGAATGATCTTCTCTAACGTGGTTGGTTCAGCGGTTGCCGGTGGTCTAGTAGCTGCGACAGGGTGTAAATTTTACGGCGGTATTGGCTCGCCACTGGGAACTTTTATTGGCTATATTGAACAGCCGCTACCGTTTATTACTTGGATATTATGTGTCTGTGCCGGAATCCTGACCGCCGCATTGTTAATCGGCTTCACCCGCAAACAAACAGTGGAAGGACTCGCTGTTGAACCCGAAAAGTAACGCTAACCGCTGAAACCGAAAAATGAATAGGTAGGTAGAAAAGTGAATAAAGAAGTTTTTAATCGCAGCCATATTTTATTTGATGAAACGGCAACAACCCAGGAAGAAGCTTTCAAAAGCCTCGCCAAATTTGCTTATAACGCAGGCTTTGTCGCTGATGAAACAGCCTATTTTGAGGGGTTAAAAGCTCGTGAAAAGGAAGCAACCACCGGCTTTAAAGATCATATCGCCATTCCTCATTGCAAAAGCAGCGTCAATAAGAAACCGGGGTTATTCTTAATCAAATTTAAGCAGGCAATTCCGTGGCAAGCATTAGATCAAAAGCCAGTAAAGGTGGCTTTTGGCTTGACCATTCCGGAACAAGGGGCCACCGAACATTTGAAGTTGCTAAGCCTGATTGCCAGAAAGCTGATTGACCCAGACTTTAGAGAAGGGGTCCTGACGCAAGATGATCCAGAAAAGCTGACAGCAATCATTGATCAAATCGAATTTAGGGGTTAATGCAGAAGTGAAAAGAAAAGTTCATGTCATCCATCACACCCACTGGGACTTTGAATGGTATTTCACTGCCAACGAGTCACTGGTGCAGTTGGCTTATCATTTGGATGAGGTCATGCAAGCCTTAGAGCAACAGCAAATCAGTTACTATTTGCTGGATGGGCAGATGAGTATTCTTGATGATTATTTAACCAGTTTTCCAGAACAAAAAGAGCGGCTAATGAAGTTAGTCAAAAGCGGCAAACTCGCTATTGGTCCTTGGTATACGCAAACCGATGAATTAATCGTTCGCGGTGAATCAATTGTCAGAAATCTGAATCTAGGCATGACGTTAGCAAAATCATTAGGTGGCTACATGAATGTTGGCTATTTACCGGATTCTTTTGGGCAAAGTAAAGACATGCCCAAAATCTACAATGGGGTTGGCATTCAGCAGGCAGTCTTTTGGCGCGGGGTGCCTGACGATGTGACAACGCAGCGTGAATTTTACTGGCAGGCAGAGGATGGTTCCCAAGTCTTAACCGCGAATATCAAAGATGGCTATTTTGTGGGCGTTGGTCTGATTTATTCTGATGATGCGCCTGCCCTTGTCAAAACGATTGCGGCCGGTGCTACGGGTGCAGATTTACTGTTACCGGTCGGCGGCGATCAACGGTATATTGATTTTAATTTGCGCGATCGCATGAACCTGTATCGCCAAGTGCTTCCTGATACAGAGCTAGAAGAAAGCAATTACCCGGCGTTTTTTGAGGCAATTAAAGAAAACGAGCTACCAACAATCACCGGCGAATTTATTTCTAGTGCAGTCTCCAAGATCCATCGTTCCATTTACTCTTCTCGTTACGATCATAAATACTTAAATGATAAAGTGGAACGGCGCATGATTTATCAAGTGGAGCCGCTGATGGTGATGGCAGAAAAATGCGGAATCCCGTATAAGCAAGGCTTGCTAGATCGAATCTGGAAGCTGCTGAATAAAAACCACGCACATGACTCTGCCGGCGGGTGTAATAGCGACAAAACGAATCGGATCATCACTGCGCGCTATGTTGAAGCAGATCAGCTTTCTTACTCATTAGTGGATTACCTCACCAGAAAAATTTCCGAATCGCGAGTTCAGGTATCCGAAGGCGAATTGGTGATTTTTAATACCTTGCCGTGGACGACTAAAAAGGTCATAAAATGTGAGGTATCGACTCACTTTGCCGCGATCGCACTTGAAAAAGACGGCGTGACGATTCCGGTCGAATGTTTACAAACACGCAAAGAATCGAATCGTTCCATTCGCCGAAAAGAAGTGGCGGATGCACCCTCCAACGCTTATTACGTTCATGAATTATTGATTGAAGCAGAAGTGCCGCCGCTTAGTTTTGTAGCGTATCAGGTGGTTGAAAAAAATCATACATTCACCGATAAAACGCTAGCCGAAAACGCGACCGCTTCGATTGAAAATGATGCGTATCAGGTGACATTTAAAGCAGGCGAACTATCCTTAATCGATCGCAAACGCAAAACCGTCTATCAGAACTTTTTGGCGTTTGAAGATAGCGGGGATGAAGGCGATACCTATGATTATTCGCCACCTTATGTGGATGATCGGTATCGACTCAATTTGAATGGTGCTACTTGTCACATGATCCGCAACCAATTAATGGAAAAACTCATTATTACCGGTGAGTGGCAAGTTGCCAAAGACCTAAAGGAACGCCAAACTAAAAAGCGAACCCAGGCAAGCCCTTATGAATTGACGATTGAACTATTAAAAGGCAGTCGCCAGCTTCAATTTCATTTGGAGCTCGACAATCATGCGTGTGATCACCGGATGCGGGTGTTGATTGAGACGCCGAATCAGAATGCTTTTTCCTATTCGGATACGCCGTTTGGTACGGTGAAGCGAGCGGTTGAGGATCCTCATATTGACGATTGGCAACAACTGGGCTGGCGGGAAGAACCAACGGCAATTTTCCCGATGCTGACGTATGTCAACAGTCATGATGCGACAACCAGCTGGACGGTTTTTAGCAAGGGGATCAAAGAGTATCAATTCATCGGCGAAAAGTTTCAAACGATGGCCTTGACGTTGTTTCGCTCGGTTGGTTATCTCGGCCGGCCGGATCTGCTAAGACGGCCAGGGGTGGCTTCAGGCAATGAGTTTAAAGCCATTCCGACACCAGATAGCCAATTGCAAAAGAAAATGCGCTTCAAATTTGCACTGCAGTTAGATCACGATTTTCAGCCAGCAAGCTTGGCAAAAGATTATCTCGACTATGCGATCAGCAGCCCGTATTACCAGATCCAAGACCTGAATCGCTTTACCACAACGCTTAAGTATTTTGTCTCGAATCCTTTAGGCCATCAAGTGCCAACACCAAAAGGAATGACGCTTGACAGTGAGACGCTGGTTTTCAGCTCATTACGCAAAAGTAACGACGAACCGGGCTTTGATATTCGGGTTTATAATCCGGATCTTAACCGGGAAGTGGACGGCGGCACTATCAAAGGCTTGCGTGATGTGCGGTATACGTTTGTAGATCTAAGGGGTCATGCTGTCACTGAAACCTATGAAGATGATACGATTCTCCTAGGCACCTTTAAACCGGGTGAAATTAAAACGGTCCATATCGTTGAATGAGGAGAAAACGAATGCCAGAAGATATTTTTATTTTAATCGAGTCGTGTCGGTTGAACTTCACTGCTGTGGAACAGGTGATCGCCGACTACCATTTGAGTAAACAACCGGCGATGACCATTGATAAATTATCTGCGCACTTAGCGGTGTCAAAAGCTTCTATTACGCGGTTTTGTAAGAAGATCGGTTTGAGTAATTACAAAGAGTTGGTCTTTCTTTACAAGCTGTCTTTAAACCAGGAAACGACTGATTTATCCGTATCCTCAAAGATCACGGCAGCCTATCATTCGCTTGCAACCCGCAGTGACAGTCATTATTCACAAGCAGTCATTGATGCTTTTTGTGAACGGTTGCATCAACATAGAATCATTCATTTTTTTGGTAAAGGCTTCAATTCTTACGCTGGCGCCGATTTCCAGTTCAAGTTTTCCCGAGTCGGCAAGTATGTCCGCGTAATCGCTGATGAAAATTCGATTTTGATGTCTGCCAATTTTGCGAACCAAGATGAGTTAATCATGGTGGCGAGTTTGCGTGGGGATGACGAAGAGCTGCTGAAAGCGATGAAAATTGCCAAGCAGCGGCAAGTACCGATTCTACTGATTACGTCTAATCGTTATTCGCAACTTGTTGCCCATGCGGACGTGACGCTTATTGCTGCCAGTTTGACCAAAGAAGAGGCTTTAGGCAATATCTCACCACAAATTCCGATTTTGATTCAGTTGGATATGGTTTATGAGCGCTATATCCATTTATATGCCGATGCCGTTTCTCAATGGTTGGCGTCGGAACAAATTTTACACAAGTAACGGAGGAAGCATGAAGAAATTTCCCGAGAACTTTTTGTGGGGCGCTGCAATGTCGGCACCGCAAACAGAAGGCCAGAGTTTAAATTTCGGAAAATCAGCCACCATCTGGGATTACTGGTTTCAAACCGCACCGGAGAAGTTTCACCAGCAACAAGGACCAGCGATCACATCTGATGTTTATGGCCAGTATTTAAAGGATTGTCAACGCATGCAGGAAATCGGGTTGAATTCAATCAGGACATCGATTTCCTGGGCCCGTCTCTTGCCGGATGGAAAAACGGTCAACCCACAAGCAGTCGCGTTTTACCGGCAGTATTTTACCGCCATGCGTGATCATGGGGTCGAACCGATCATCAACCTGTTTCATTTTGACATGCCGATGTGGTTGATGGCGCGTGGTGGCTGGGAAAGTCGGGAAGCCATTGCCGCCTTTGCCTTTTACGCCCAGACATCATTTGAGTTGTTCGGTGATCTGGTTAAAAAATGGACAACCTTTAACGAGCCGCTTGTCCATGTGGAATGCGGCTACCTGTATCAGTATCACTACCCAGCAATAGTCGATTTTAAGCGGGCTGTCCAGGTGGCTTATCATAACTTGCTTGCACATAAAGCAGCAGTCGCGAAGTTTAGAAACACGCTGCCGTCTGGTGAGATCGGAATCATTTTGAATATTTCACCGACATATCCCAAAAGTGAAGCAACTGCGGACATGTTGGCAGCTCGGCGCTCGGATCTCCTGAACACGCGTAGTTTCCTGGATCCCGCAGTTTTGGGGACCATTCCGGATGATCTAGTTGCGTTGTTAAGTGAAAATGAATTGCTACCAGTGACGAAACCCGAAGATCAGGCACTGATTAAAGACCATATCGTGGATTTCATCGGCTTAAATTATTACCAACCGCGCCGAGTTCAGGCACCAACAGCTCCCAAAACGCCTGCGCAAATGCCGGCCGACTTTTATCAGCCGTATGATTGGCCCGACAAAAAGATCAATCCTCATCGCGGCTGGGAAATCTATCCCAAAGCGCTTTACGATGTTGCCATGATGATGAAAAACGACTATCACAACATGCCATGGTACGTGAGCGAAAATGGTATGGGGGTCGCAAACGAAGAAGCTTTTATGGCGGATAACGGCGAGATTCAAGACGACTATCGCATCGCATTTATGAAAGAACACTTAAACTATTTGCACCAAGGTATCCGCGAAGGCAGCAACTGCTTTGGGTATCATGCTTGGACGTTTGTGGATTGCTGGTCGTGGTTAAACGGCTATAAGAATCGCTATGGATTTTATCGGCTGGATTTAGCGACAGGCCAACGATCAATGAAGAAAAGCGGCCGCTGGATGAAGCAGGTCAGTGAAAACAATGGATTTTAGAGGTGACCAATGAGTCTAGGGGTATTTGATATAGGCGGAACCACGGTTAAGCACGGCATTTGGGAGCATCAGCAGTTAAGCCCAGTCAACGCTTTTCCAACACCTGTCACATTTGATGAATTACTAAGAAATATGGCCGAAATTATCCGCGATGCCAAGCGCCCGCTAACAGGCATTGCCATCAGCGCACCAGGAGCAGTTGACCAAGAAAAGCGGAAAATACTAGGCATCAGCGCCGTGCCTTACATTCATCAACGGCCGATTTTTGATGAATTCGAACAACAGCTCGGCTTGCCGGTGACAATCGAGAATGATGCCAACTGTGCAGGGATAGCCGAAGTAGAACTAGGCGTCGGCAGAGAAGCACAAAATATTGCCTTTGTTGTTCTGGGCACAGGAGTAGGCGGCGCACTTTTTGTTAAGCGGCAACTGTACAAGGGAAGCCATCTGTATGGTGGGGAAATCGGCCTGCTGAAAAGTCAGAGTCAGCAAATCTTTAGTCAAACCGGAACTTTGGTCAAAGTCGCGCAAGCTTATTCTGAACAAGTTAATCGTTCGGTTGATGGGAAAATGCTTTTTGAGTTAAGCGAAAAAGGGGACACACTTGCAAAATCGGCGTTGGATGAAATGTATCAGACCATAGCAAAAAACCTCTATAATCTTCAAGTTCTATTCGATCCGGAAATGATTGTTTTAGGCGGCGGCATCTCTCGGCAGCCAACATTAGCAGCTGAGCTTTCAGGGCAGTTATTTGAGCAACTAAAAAAAGAAGGCATTGAAGAAATCATGCCGGTCGTCAAATGCTGCCATTTTCATAATGATGCCAATCTAATTGGGGCGGCGTTGAACTTCCAGAAGATTTTCCCTGATCAGGATCGGAGTTAAGTAAGTTTAAATCCGAGTGGGTCAAGTTTTATGGCAACTCTTAGCCATCATTATTAAGTGAAGCGTGTTGAATGATTACCTGGAAATCCCATAGACTGAGATTAAGTTCAAAGAGGAGATTGAATGACTCTTACAGTCCTCCTAGGTCTTTCTCCTTTACTTTGCATTCGAGTCGTTATATTATCAGAATGCTTTTATTTACCAGTTAATGGGTCCATCTCAATTTATGGCGAGGAGGATGGAACATGACACTGCTTAGAAAAGTTATTTGGGTATTCGTGTTTGTTATTTATGGGGTAGTGCTTTTTTGGGCTTCGTTTTACAGCAACAGTGCTTATTTTTTACCGGTGATCGCCATCCCTGCTATTTTTTCGGGAATATTTTGGCTAATCGAAAATGTTAAGAAAAACAAGAAGTGAGGAATGTTCGTCTTACTGTGCCACTTTGGTTTAGCAAGATGCTTTATTGTCGATTGATATTACGTTCCGCCCTCTTTTGTTGCTTTAACTGAATGCTTAAGAAGCGGTTGCTTAGAACGTAAATCAATAAAAATGAAAAAGATCGCAGTACTCGGTTTGAGAGTATTGCGATCTTTTTGGCCAGTGGCTACTTTACGGATCAAGTCTACTTAAATCAGACAACATTTAAGCATTCCTACTAACGACAGACTCGGTTTGCTTTTGCGTATCAACCGCTGCCCGAATCGCCTTTGTAAACTGCTCAATCGCAGCGGGGGCGTTTTGCGCTTCCTTGGCGACAATGTCCACGATGGCGCTGCCGATAATGACGCCATCCGCAATCGACGCCATGGTTTGGGCTTGTTGCGGGGTATGGATACCGAATCCGATTGCTGTTGGCACATCAGTATAGCGTTTGATTTCCGTAACCAACGTTTTTAGACCAGTGAAAAATTCGTCCCGTTCACCGGTGATGCCCACAGAGGAAACCACGTAGATGAAACCAGAAGCACTTTTGGCAATTTTTTCGATCCGGTGGCCAGAAGTCGGCGTGATTAACGGGATAATATCAATGCCATACTTTTCTGCAAACGGCACAATTTCAGCGCGACTTTCGTATGGCAAATCGGGGATCACCAGACCGCTAACTTTTAGCTCGGCGCAACGCTTCAAAAAGGCATCGTAGCCGTACTTGAAGACGATGTTTAAGTAAGTCAGAAACACGATCGGCACCGCGGTTTCCTTCCGCGCTGCCGCAACGATTTCAAAAACGGTTTTGGTGCGCACGTTGGCAGCAAATGCGCGCAGGTCCGCAGCCTGAATCACTGGTCCATCCGCAACCGGGTCAGAAAAGGGAATGCCCAATTCGACAATATCCGCGCCGCCATGTGCAAGGGCAACAATGTTTTTGACAGTGGTATCGAAGTCCGGATCGTCCGCAACGACAAATGGGATGAAAGCTTTATGATTTTTGAAGATGGCAGCTAAATTACTCATCAACGTCAACTCCTTTGTATTTGGCAATGCTGGCAACATCTTTATCGCCGCGGCCGGATAAGGTGCAGATGATGATTTGGTCCTTGGCCATGGTTGGGGCAATTTTTTCAACGTAAGCAATGGCGTGGCAGCTTTCGATCGCCGCGACAATGCCTTCTTGTCTAGCGATGTATTCAAATGCCTGAACCGCTTCGTCATCGGTGATTCCAACATATTGGGCGCGGCCTGCTTCGGCGAGGGCGGCGTGTTCCGGGCCAACGCCGGGGTAGTCAAGACCAGCAGAGATGGAGTAAACCGGATCGATTTGACCGTCTTCGTTTTGCATGAATAAGGATTTCATGCCGTGGAAAATACCGACACTGCCGCGTTCGATCGTAGCAGCGGTTCGCGCCGTATCAACGCCTTTACCAGCGGCTTCAACGCCGACCAGTTGTACAGAAGGCTCATCAATGTATGCGGCAAAACTGCCAATGGCGTTACTGCCGCCACCGACACAGGCTACGATCATGTCCGGCAGCTGTCCTTCTTTAGCCTGCAGTTGTTGCTTGGATTCAATGGAAATGACGCTTTGAAAATGTTTGACCATCTCCGGAAATGGTGCTGGACCCACGGCAGAACCGAGCACATAAAAGGTGTCATCGCTGCGACTGGCCCATTCCTGAAGGGCAGCGTTGACCGCGTCTTTAAGCACCATCGAGCCGCTGGTGACAGAATGGACTTTGGCGCCGAGCAATGTCATGCGATAAACATTTAACTTTTGGCGGTCAGTATCTTCTTTTCCCATGAAAATTTCACATTCCATGCCCATCAAAGCGGCGATCGTGGCGGTGGCAACACCGTGTTGGCCAGCGCCGGTTTCGGCAATTAACCGGGTTTTGCCTAGATGCTTGGCGAGTAAGGCTTGTCCGATAACATTGTTGATTTTATGGGCACCAGTATGATTGAGATCCTCACGTTTGAGATAGATCTTGGCCCCGCCTAAGTCTTCGGTCATGTTTTTGGCGTAATACAGTAGCGATGGTCGATTAGCATAATTGACTAACAAATCGTTGAGTTCGGCTTTGAATTGCGGGTCGTCTTTTAAAGTGTTGAAAGCCGCGGTGATTTTTTCGAGTTCGGTCATTAAGGTTTCCGGGATATACTGGCCGCCAAAGTCGTTGCCATAGCGGCCGGCGCGGTTTGTAGGTTGAGCAGTTTCATTTAGTGTTTTCATAAGTGATTTCCTCTTTTGCGTTTTGAGTAAATTGATGAATTTTGTGCGCATCTTTGTGACCGGCAGTTTCAACGCCGCTGGACACGTCAACGATAGTAGGGTGGACGATTTGAATGGCACGGGCAACATTTTCCGGCGTCAGACCACCGGCTAGAATCAGTGGCCGCGCGATGTGTGGAATAGCCACTAGATTGAGCAGTTGGCCACTGCCTTTTCCGCTGTCGACCATGAGATAATCAGCCGGTGAAGTTAAGTCAATTGCCTGGCGTTCAAAGACCTGGATGACTTGCAGGCCAGCGTGTTGCAGCTGCTTAATTTCGGTTGGTGTACTTGTTCGATGCAGCTGCGCAATTTCAATGGCGCCGGCTTGATAAATCGCCAGAATATCGGCGACCGATTCATGAACGAAAACGCCCACTGGTTGAATATCAGGATGGAGTAACTTGCGTAAAGCCACTGCCTGTTCCAGGGTGACGTGATGCCGTCCGGGAGCAAAAACGAACCCGGCGAAATCCGCTTGAGCAGCATTGATGGCTAAAATATCTTCGGGATGCATTAAGCCGCAGATTTTCACTTTTACCATTTTTCAAATCCCCCTGAATGCCGTAATTAATTCCCGCTTGTGCTTGGAGCGCATGAGGGTTTCACCGATTAAGACGGCGTTGAAACCGGCTGCAGCTAACTTTTCGACATCTTGTTGCGTTTGGATCCCGCTTTCGGCGATAACAGGAATCGAGTCAGGAACCATGGCGCGTAGTTTCAGACTGTTTGTAAAATCAACCTGAAAATTTTTCAGATTCCGGTTATTAATGCCGATGATTTTTGCGCCTGATTGCAAAGCACGGGTCACTTCTTCGGCGGTGTAGGCTTCGACAATGGCTTGCATGCCGAGATCCTCAGCGAGTTGGCGGAAGGTGCGTAATTGTTGATCAGTTAAGATGGCAACAATAAGCAAAATAATGGACGCACCATTTGCCTTGGCTTCGTAAATCATATAAGGATCAATCGTAAAATCTTTACGCAATGTCGGCACTGAGACCTGTTGGCTGATCGTCTTTAAATAGCGAAGATGGCCGTTGAAGTAATCAGGTTCAGTGAGGACGGAAATAGCATCGACGCCGGCTTGCTCGTAAGCTTGAGCAATCGCCATGTAAGGAAAATCCGCCACGATCGTTCCTTTTGATGGCGAAGCTTTTTTGACCTCGGCGATAACTTGCAAACCAGGCTGCTTTAAGGTGGTGAGGAAGTCTGATTTTGTGGTCGGTGGTTGATGGGCAACGATACGTTTTAGTTCAGTTAAGGATTGGTGTTGTTGGCGGCGAGCAAGGCGGATTCTGGTTGCTGCGACGAGATCATCTAAGATCATGCCACCACATCCTTACGTTTGGCAGAAAAGGCGAGCAGGTGATTTAATTCTTCACGTGCCTTCCCAGCGTCAATCGTTTCCGCAGCGAGAGCGATGCCGTCTTGAATGCTCAGTTTCGGATGAGCCAGATGCAGGGCAGCACCGGCGTTTAGTATGACAATGTCACGTTGCGGTCCGTGCTTGCCAGCGAGAATATTTTGCGTGATTTGGGCATTTTCTTCAGGTGTCCCACCGACCAGATCGGCGCGCTGACTGCGATTGAAGCCGAATTGTTCTGGCGTCACCGTATATTGGGTGAGCTGGCCGGCATTTAGTTCAACCACAGCTGTTTCCGCGGCGGTTGTCATTTCGTCAAGGCCGTCACGACCATGAACAACCAGTGCATTGGTGACGCCGAGCTTTTTCAGGACGTTGGCTAGCGGCTCCAGCAAAGTTTCATCGTAGACACCAAGCAGTTGGCGCGTTGGGTGAGCCGGATTCGCCAGCGGACCGAGAATGTTGAAAATAGTTCGGAAACCAAGCTGTTTTCTAACGGGAGCGACATACTTCATCGACTTGTGATATTCCTGCGCGAACAGAAAAGCCAAATTGTTTTCCTGCAGGCTTTGATAACTGACAGCCGGCGTTTCGTTGATATCCAAGCCCAAAGCTTCAAGTACATCGGCGGCACCGCTCTTTGATGAAGCTGCGCGGTTACCGTGCTTGGCAACAGGCGTACCGGTCGCCGCAACGACAATGGCACTGGTGGTGGAAATATTAAAGGTGTTGGCATGATCGCCACCGGTTCCGACAATTTCCAAAACATCCTTGGTTTCCGGAAAAGCGAGTGCGTGCCGCCGCATAGAAGCTGCCGCACCGGCAATTTCGTCAATCGTCGGTCGCTTAGCCGTTAGCGCCGTTAGTAGACTAGCAGTTTGCACTTCAGACGCCTCGCCATTCATAATTTCATCCAAAACAGCTTGGCTTTCTTCAAACGTTAAATCTTCGTGGTTGACGACTTTTTCAATAGCTTGTTTGATCATGGCGATCCCTCCAAATTTGGTTGTGACAGTGGCTTGGTTGTTGAGAAAAAAGGCTAAGCGAAAATGGCCATCGTTTGATTTCCTTGGTTTGTTTCATTTTTGGGGGACCTCCTTTGATCGTTGAGATGAGTGGTTGTTGTTGACGTGCTTCTTCATAACGCGCTTGCAGTCGCCATAATGCGTTCGCCAGCCCAGAAACCTGCATGTAAGGACCTTAACCGCAATGGCCAAAGACCGGCCATCACGGTTAAGGCCACTTACACTCCGGTTTCTGACCAGGCTGGCTTACGCTCACAAAAAAATCCGCCCATAACTAAAAACTAGTTAAGGACGGATTTTCCGCGGTGCCACCTTAGTTTGATCGCTCGAGTCTTCGACAAATAGTCTAACTTGATTGTCTAAAAAAGAGTCCGATTGATCACGCTTAGCGAGGGACCAACATCCCTCCGACAACTGACGTATGCCTGACGTTTCCCCGTACTCGCAAGCTTTCGGGAGAACCCTCCGTGGTCCATTTAATCATCTGCGTTCGATTGCACTCTCAGCAACGGCAACTCTCTGTGCGCGCACAATGATCTTGATCTCCACATCAACGGTTTTTCATGGACGAAATATTAATGATTGATTCGTATATTAGAGAATGTTCATAAAAATGTCAACACTTTTAATTTACCTGCGTGTATTCGGCACCGGCCAGTTTTCCTCTGTTTCTGAAAATAGTGAGACTCGCACAGGGACGATATCGTTTTAAATACTTTTAGTACGCAACTGCCGCCGATCCGTCCAGAGCGCAACAGGGGAAAGACATAAGACAATTAGAGCACCAGCAAGATAAGTGTGACTAAACGCGCGTGACAACTGGGTATTTTTACGGTGCGTTATTGATTGAAAAGTTGTTTGCAGCGTTTGCTTCTGTGCAATTTGTTTGATGCCGTTTAAAAAGGCGGTCTGGTTCGTGTTGATGGTCGTGGCACCGGTGGCCAGTTTGGTGACACTCACTGACAGAGGTGAGTGGCTTTGTTGCATCATTTTCGTTAAAGCGGTTAGCCCAGTTGTGACCTTGATATTAGCGTGGCGTAACGCGGAACTGGCATCATATAGTCGCCGCAGATCAGTTCCTGTCGCGGGTTTGGGTAGATTGGTTTTCACTTTTGCTGCTTGAGCTATGACTTGTTTCATTTTTTGTTGCTGATGAGTTGTCGGCGTGGATGAGCCGGCGAAAACTTTCCTTAATTGCTGGTGGGCCACGCTTTTGACGTAGGGTGAGAGCACTTTTTCCGTTACGATTTGATCGCTGGCATGGTGAATCTGGGTCTTAGCTGTGTCGATATTGGTATCCAGCACTGTTACCAGAACGGCGATGCCTAGGCAGGTGCCGATTTGGCGGGCAGCGTTGACGATTCCAGAGCCGATGCCGCTTTTGTTTTTTGGCAGGTAGCGAACCGAGGCGACCAACGAGACCGAAGCGAAGCCAAAACCCATCCCGTTGATGATGAGCAGTACAACGATGAGTGCGGTGGCGGTGTCGGTTTTAATGAGCGAAAGCAGGAAGAGACTGGCTGCCATCACCAGCATACCGGTGAGTGTGACCGGAATCGCGCCGACTTTGGCAAACAGTCGAGTCGCAAGCGGCATGGCAATCATGATGGTCAGTGAAACGGGGATAATGATCAAAGCAGCGTGTAAGGGACTATCTCCTAAGACGTCTTGCAGAAAATAATTCAGGATTAAGCTCGGTGCAACTAAGGCAAAACCGGTCATGAAGTAAATCACACTGGACGCACTAAGCGTTTTTTCCCGGAAAAGATTGAGCTCCAGTAACGGATGCCGAACCATTTTTTCAGTCATGATAAAGACAATGAGTGCTATCCCACCGCCAATTAAACTGGTCAAAATCAGTGGTGAAGTCCAGCCGTATTGGCGACCTTCCAACAGCCCAAACGTGATGCCGCCAAGTGCAGCTGTCAGTAACAGTAACCCCGGGAAATCAATCCGGCCGGCAAGTGATTCATCATACGATTCTTTTGCGCACACAGTAACCAGTAAAAATGCGAGAATGGCTAGCGGAATATTAATCCCAAAAATCCACCGCCAAGAAGCTATTTGTAAAATGATGCCACCAATGGGCGGTCCGCCGGCAGCTGCCAGCGCAGTAACAGCACCGACCAACGCAGCGACCTGATTGATTTTTTCTTTTCCGTAGACTTCGATGCCCATCGGTAACACGATTGGCGTGATGATGGCCCCGCCAAGACCTTGAAAAAAGCGGAATGTAATGAGTACGGGTAGCGAGGGTGCGGTCATGCAGGCGGCAGAGAAGCCTCCAAACAGAGCCAGACCCAGTAACATGATTTTTTTACGACCATAACGATCCGCTATTTTGGAAGCCGTAATCATAAAAACCGACATGGCAAGTGTGTAAATCGTCATGACCCAACTGGTGTTCGCAAGTGAACCGTGAAGCTCGGTCATAATTTTGGGAATCGCAATATTCACAATAGTCGTGTCCAACGTCCCCATAAACATGGCAATCGTCAGGCCAATAAAACAAAGTACTTTAGTCAAGCGCGTCATTGCATCAGATCCTTTCATCTGCTACATTTGTGTATATGTGACACATGTGTGACTTTCGAAAGCACTTTGAGTATACTGGGGCTAAAGATAAGCAACAAGGGTTTGGTGACAAGTGCTACAAATTGATGGTGTTTGTGTCAGTTAGGAGACGGAGAACATGAACGGAAAACAACGCATGGCGCGCCAATCAAAACAATGGTTAGTGGATGCATTAGTGACGTTGATGAAGGATGAGGCGATTGAAGATATTTCGATTACGGAAATTGTCCAAACAGCGGATTTATCAAGAAGAACCTTTTATCGTGCGTTTAAAACCAAGGATGATTTAATCGATTATCTGTGCCGCCAACTAGCAGATGATTATTTCAAAAGTTTAAAAGCGGCCACGCGTGATCAAACTCCGATTAGTTTTGCCACCACGATGCAAAACTTTTTCACATTTTGGTGGCAACAAAAAGACCTTGTCCGGTTGTTGATTCGACAAGGTCTGTTCGATCGGTTGAATGGCGTCTGGCAACAAAATGCAGTCGCGCATTATCGTGACTTTCCGGCGCCGTGGCATCCGCAAGGTACGGATCAAGAGGTCAACTACATCATGGCCTTTGCACTTGGGGGACTCACCAATATTTTGCGGCTTTGGCTAGTCCAAGCGCATCCGGAATCCCCAGAAGAAATCCAGCAATGGGCACAAGCTAGCTTTGCACAATTAGCGCGGAGTTTGGGTGGTGGTGAAAATAACGCGCCTCATGAAGCTTAAGGGCGATCGTGCGGTTAAAAGAAGAAATTGATAGGTAAAGTTAAATCGGCATTACTAAATACGAGCACGCCGTCAGCAGCTTTTCCCTTAGGTACATCGAGTATGAGATTGATCGTCTTTTCCTCGCTCGTGTTGATAACAGGTAGGTTTGATGGTGTTTCAATGGCAACTTTCTGATTATTCGCGGATGCGGTGAAGTGACTCGGTGAAAAGCTAAGCGGAATGGCGTAATGGTTATTATGGAAAGTTAGCGAGATCCCGGTTTTATTTTCGGGCATGTTTGGCAAGTAGGCGGACTTAATCGTGAATAATAGTTGTTTGTTATGCCCGTAGTAAGCAACTTTGCGACCGATCGCGACGGGCTTGCTAGTAATGGCACTGTGCGGAATAGGGTATGTGGATGGAACAGTGATGACTTTTTTGCTTGTGCGCTGGCGGGAGGTTGTTTTTAAAACTAATTTTGTCGATGTAGCGTGAAGCTTTTTCAGCGTCACGGTTTTCTTTGTTGCCTTACCACTGGCTAATGGCTGGTTATTCAGATCTTTTAGCGAGTATTTAGTGTTGGGTTTGACTTGAAAAGTTAACTTAAGAGCGTCATGAACAGTGGTTACTTGCACTTTGGTTGCTTGTGGCGATTGCGTTTGGGCGTGCGCTGCTTGCTGAGGGGCGAAAATACCGATGCCCAAAAGGATGGCGAATATAGTGGCTGCTTTTTTCACAGTGATCCCTCCAAGTGGCGTGGATTTATGGTATGTGGCTAATTATAGTTGAACTTTGGCTGTGGATACTATCTTTTTCTAATAATATCATAAATATTTGGGGGGGTTTCTGTGACTGATATTTGTCTTTAAAATAACTCAAAAGTAGCCATCGCATTTTTAGCAGGTTTGCAATGGCCGCTTGCTTGAGTTCTTTTGCCAATGAGGGGGAGATATAATTCGCTGTTTCAAACAGGTTAGTTTTTGAATCCTAAATGGGCAATAATAGTTCATTTGGCGCTGCTTTTGGAATAGTTTTGGTCATACCTCTTTGCCCTGTGAAGGTTCCTCCGACACGATACCAAGTTGCTCCTTCATTGCTTTAAAGTAATTTCTTTGATCGCTTCGTGTGCCAAAGGTTGATTCGCTTTGGGTCGTATTTTAGCGTACCATCTTCACCAAGAACACGGTCATTTTGATTTTTTGTGTCCATGTTGAGACCCTCCTTGTAAGGACATATACACGAGTTGAGATGTTAGTACAAGTATGAAAGGTGCACTTAAAGAAGCAATTTAAGCTAGGCAGCACAAATTAATGAACAGTTATCAAAATGTGACACTTAAACGGCTTTGGATAAAATAAACCACACTGATCCAGCCTTTTCAAGCCAAGCGAGCGTAATATTTTAGGTTAAATGTACTGCATAATCTCACACTTGAAAAACTCAATACTGCAAATGATCTTTAGATATTTATTTGCGACTCGCCCTGTCAGCTTGTCAATTAATCAAGCCAAGGACACAACTTTGACCGCATCCATTGCTTGTACCGTTCTCGGACGCTGGCGTGGTTAGCAATCTTTCCTGAACGTGCAATATAGTCACAACTGATCAAGCCAGTCAAAATGGTGTAACCACTTATCTTGCGAATAGATAACTCGATTCTAAAAGGGGGTTTTGATTCTCGTTATTCATCCCAGACGTTCCACTAAAATGCCATTATCGTCGATGCTTTCTTCCATCATTGCTTTACGTAAATCGTAGTCGGAATTACTTTCGAAGATACTATGCTTAACAGACAACAGACTGATGACACCATTTTCGGCAATGATAGGCTAATATTCAACATTTTTACCAATATTAAATGACGCGGAAACTGTAATCATAGTTGAATTTCCCTGACGGCGCTTTTTAACAGTCATGTTTATCGTTCTTTCCCATGCCATGACCATCTGTGCAGTTTTTTTGTATCAAGGTGTTAGCCGAATTAAAACATATAGTTGCTCTTGTAAGTAAGAGCGGTTTGCGCTATTAATACCTTAAAAAGGGAGTGGATTGCTTATGACATTAGAAGTTGTTCCTTTTTCATCCGCATCATCCGAAATTGATGGGTTGAAGATTATTCATGTGAAGATGGTGACGGATGAGCGCGGAACGGTTCGAGAGTTGTTTCGCCAGAGCCAGCATTCGCAAGTGTTAGTAAACCCTAATATGGCTTGGAAACAGGTCAATTTGACCCGGACTAAGCGCGGGGCTGTTAGAGGGTTGCATGGTGAAGCGATGTCGAAGCTCGTCACGGTTGCCCATGGAGAAGCATTTGGTGCCTATGTGGATACAAGACGGGACAGTCCTACTTTGGGTTCCGTTGTCACGGTTCGTTTAACGCCAGGTGTGCAGGTTTTTGTTCCTCAAGGCGTTTGCAATGGGTTTCAGGCGGTTGCCGATGATACGGAATATCTTTACTTCTTCGACAACGAATGGCAAAAGGGAATGACCGGTGTGGCACTAACACCTTTGGATCCTGATTTGGGGATTGAGTGGCCGATCGCCATTAAGCCTGATAATTTAGCGCAAATTTCAAAAAAAGATTCCGAGGCGCCTACTTTGAAGGAAGTGCTGAAACAACTGGCAGAGACGCGGCCAAAGGAATAACTAGCAAGGATAGCGACTGCCAACCCGGTTACATAGTTTATCAAGTGACAGGTACAAAAATATGATCCTGAGACGTCTTTTGATAAAACAAAACGCGCTGACCCAGCTTTTTTAAAGTTGGACGTCAGCGCGTTCTTTTTGTTTACAGGAAATTTTCCAAACCCACAACCAAATGATTCGCTGCCTGAACCTTGCGAATGGCAACGGCGACTCCTTGCATGAAGCTTTGGCGATCGAAGGAGTCTTGGCAGATGGTGAGGGCTTCACCGGGACCGCCGAAGAGGACTTGTTCGTGGGCGATGTAACCTGGTAAGCGGACGGCGTGGACCGGGACGTCATCAATGCGTTGGCCGCGGGCGTCGTTGTCGATGGTGGACAAGGGCTTTTGGGTGCGTCCGGCGGCGATTTTGTGCGCAGTGGCGATGGCGGTGCCTGATGGAGCGTCGGCCTTATCCTGATGGTGCATTTCGATAATTTCGGCATCAGGGAAGTAGGCGGCGGCTTCCTGCGCGAACTTCATTAAGAGAACCGCGGAAAGGCCGAAGTTTGGGGCGATTAGACCGCCGAGATGACGGGCTTGGGCGAGTTCGATTAAGCGGTTTTGATCGGCTGGCGTCATGCCGCTTGTGCCAACGACCGGGTGAATGCCGGCTTTGATCGCGGCTTCAATGTTGGCAGCGACGGCAGTGGGGTTGGTAAAATCAACCCACACATCGGCAATGTCGGGATTGAGCTGATCATAGCTCGTGAGCACTTTTGTATCAGCTGGTAGTCCATATTTTTGGGCATCAGCGGCAATTGCTTTCGGATCAAAAACGGCACTTAATGCGAAATCTTTTTGTGACTGAACCATTTTGACTGTTTTTTGACCCATGGCACCGCGAAAACCGGCGACAAGAACGTGAATCATGCAAGCACCTCCGCTTCAATTGCTGATAGTTCCGGAACCCCTAATAGATGGGCTAATTCCTGTTGTTGTGCCGCTGTTAATGGCAGTAACGGTAAACGCGGGCTGCCGACTTTGAATCCCAAAGCATTAAGTGCGGCTTTGGTAGGCGCTGGGGATGGAAAATGGAATAACGCGGCCATTTTCGGTAACAGTTGCCGTTGTAATGCAGCTACAGTGGTGATGTCACCGCGATCGAGCGCACGATACATTTCCCGGATGCTATGGGCATATAGGTGGGAGGCAACTGAAATAACGCCCATCCCGCCCAGTGTTTTGATCGTCAGCGCTTGAGCATCTTCGCCGGTCCAGACATTGAAGGCATCGTGTTTGGTTCGGTCGATGATATCGCTGAGTGCTGCCAGACTGCCGCACTGCTTGATCCCTTGAATCATGGGGTTTTGTGCCAGCGTTGCCACGGTTTCCGGTAACATGTTTACGCCGGTTCGCCCTGGAATGTTGTAAATAATGATCGGTTTTTGCGCACTTGCCGCAACCGTGGTATAGTGCGCGATCATGCCATCTTGATCCGGCTTGTTGTAATACGGAACCACAACCAAAGTAGCATCAATTCCGGCAATTCCACCGACTTCATGCGTAAAATCAGTGGTTTCGCGGGTGTTGTTAGACCCTGAATTGGCAATGACGAGTGCGCGCCCGTGAACCATGGCCACAAAACGGGTGTAAAGGGTGATCTTTTCATCATGACTCAACGTAGGCCCTTCACCCGTCGTAGCTCCAACCACAAACCCGTCAGTGCCTTGATCAATGAGATGATCGACTAACCGTTGCATACTATCATAGTCAATTTCATCGCGGTCGTTAAACGGTGTCACAATCGCGGTGATTAATTCTGCTCTTTGCATTTAAAAACCCCCTGAGCGCGAGCCGGCGCGTTTAGAAGTCGGAGTGTAAGCGGCCTTAAGCGTGATGGCCCGGTCTTGGCCATTGCGCTTAAGGTCCTTACACGCAGACTTCTGCGCCGGGGAGCGCGTTAAAGTGAGCGTGAGCCAGCCCGGTTAGAAACCGGAGTGTAAGTGGCCTTAGCCGTGATGGTCGGGCTTTGACCATTGCGGCTAAGGTCCTTACACGCAGGTTTCTGGGCTGGCGAACGCGTTATCGAAAGCGTAAGCCGCCTTTTATGCCAGCAAACGCGTCATGTTGAATCCAATCGGCAAGCCATCACCAAAAGATCCGTGACTGTCCTTGCACGCTATCAATCAAGATCCTCAGCCGCTTCCGCCATCCGATGCGTCAGAAAATGAATGATAGCCGTCACACCTGGCGCTAGAGCTGCTTCATCTGGTGAAAAGTCAGCGGCGTGCAACTGCGAATCCGGATCATTCACGCCTAGCCAAAACATGGTGCCAGGAATTTTGTTTAATAGATAACCAAAGTCCTCACCGGTCATGACCGGATCGGTTGGCACAAAGGTTACGGCTGGGTCGGCTTGCATGAAATCAATGAAATCTTTTGTCAGTTGCGGATTATTTTCGACGGGATAATAACCGCCTTGATTCAAATCGACTTTGACTTCGCAGTTGAAACTAGCCGCGATGCCTTGACCGATATCCCGAATTCGCTGTTGTAAGAAATTAATTTGCTTTTGCGTGAAGCCGCGCAAGGTGCCTTCTAGATGGGCGCTGCCGGCAATCACGTTGCGGATGGTTCCGGCGCGCATGAGGCCGAATGTGATCACGGCGCTATCGGTGGGGCCGACATTGCGAGCGACAACCGTTTGGATTTGGCTGATGAAACTGGCCGTTGCGACGATCATATCGTTAGCATTTTGCGGTAGCGCTGCATGACCGCTTTTACCGATTAGATCAACGTTAATCTCAGTGGTGCCGGCAAAAAGCGTTCCGAGCCGCGTGTTAATCGTACCAGCAGGCAGGTCAGGCCGATCATGCAGGCCATAAAATTCATCAATCTGCCACTCACCGGTGAAAGCGCCCATGTCATAAGCCAGTTTACCGCCATTCTTGCTTTCTTCAGCCGGCTGGAAGAAGAAAATCAGATGATCCTTTGGCTGATGAACGGCAAAATAACTGAGAACGCCAAGTGCCACGGTCATATGCATGTCGTGACCACATGCATGCGCAATCCCCTGATGATGCGAGGCAAACGGCAAACCGGTTGCTTCGGTGACCGGTAACGCATCCATATCGGCGCGATAACCGATTGTGCGTTGCGGATCGGAGCCAGTGACTTTGACTAGAATGGCGGTTGGTAACTTCGGTAAGGTACGAATGGTAAGAAAAGTCTGCGGAAAACTTTGGATGGTTTTGAGCAGGAAGGCATGGGTTTCTTTTTCCTGCAGCGCTAATTCCGGGATTTGGTGGAGCTGGCGGCGAATAGCAATGAGTTCGGCTTCCTTCATTAAATGTCACAACTTTCTGAGTTCATCAAGCAGCACCGTCTTAGCTTCGGTTTGATCGTTGACTTTTTTAATCACCTTGGCTGGGACACCGGCGACGACTGTATGGGCAGGAACATCATTAATGACAACAGCGCCCGCAGCAATGACAGCCCCTTCGCCCACGGTCACGCCTTCAAGCACAACGGCATTGGCACCGGTCATCACGTGATCACCGATTGTCACCGGCTTAGCTGACGGCGGTTCCACCACGCCGGCAAGCACTGTGCCCGCGCCGATATGGCAATGTTTGCCGACAATGGCGCGGCCGCCAAGCACGGCCCCCATGTCAATCATGGTTCCGGCACCAATTTCCGCGCCGATGTTAATAATCGCGCCCATCATGATCACCGCGTTGTCACCAATCAGCACCTGATCGCGAATGATCGCACCAGGCTCGATACGGGCATTGGTTGTTTTGATGTCCAATAATGGCACCCCGGTGTTACGACCGGCAGCCTCGACATAGTAATCATCCAGTTTAGCGGTTTTTAAAACGGGCTGAATCTCTGCCCAGTCACCGATGACAGTGCCGGTGTGTTTGCCAATAAATGCATGGACACTTTTAGGAAAATGCAAGTCGGCTAATTTGCCTTTGAGATACACTTTGACCGGCGTGGTTTTCTTGCTGTTTGCGATGGTTGAAATGATTTTTTCGGTATTGAGTTGTGCCATGATGGCCTCCTATTTTTTTGCGGCAGTAGTGGCGGTTGATGTCGGCGCTGGTTGACTTGGAGCGGTGTAGTGCTGATCGTGTTGAATCAAATCGGCGTAAGTTTCACGCGTGACCACCAACTGTGCCTGGCCATCTTCGACAAAAACAACGGCTGGACGCGGGTTGCGATTGTAGTTGGACGCCATCGAGTAGCCATATGCGCCAGTGTCGAAAACGGCAACCACATCGCCTGGCTGTGTGGCTGGCAGCGGGGCATCGTCAATCAAAATGTCGCCGGATTCACAATACTTTCCGACTAAATGGACATGTTCTGTGGGCTGGGCAGTCGGGTGATCCGCAACCACAGCGGTGTATTGAGCCTGATAAAGGGCAGGGCGGATATTGTCGCCCATGCCGCCATCAACCGCAACATAAGGCCGCAAGCCCGGGACATCTTTGCGACTGCCGACCGTATACAGACTGTAGCCGGCAGGACCGACAATCGAACGGCCCGGCTCAATCCAAACGGCAGGCAATGGCCAGTTGAAACCGTGGCTTTGGGTTTTCAGGGTGGTCACAATCGCCTGCACAAAAGCTTCTGGTGGTAGTGGATCATCCTGCTTGGTATACGCAATCCCAAAACCGCCGCCGACATTGAGGACTTTAGGGGTGAAGCTGAATTGCTGGTGCCAATGATCAAGGACTGCCAGCAGCTTTTGGGTGACGGCTTCAAACCCGGCGACTTCAAAAATCTGGGAGCCAATGTGGGCGTGAATACCCAGCAAATTAAGATGATCATCCGCCAGAATACGCTTGGCTGCTTCATCGGCTTGCCCGCTTTCAAGATCAAAGCCAAATTTACTATCGGTTTGGCCGGTTTGGTCATAAGCGTGTGTATGAGCACTAATCCCCGGTGCCACCCGGATCAAGACGTTTTGCTTGCCCACGGCCGCCTTTAGCAACTCGTCAAGCAGGTCCAATTCATGAAAATTATCAACGATGATCGTGCCAACCCCGGCGTCTAAAGCTTGTTCCAGTTCGGCTTTGCTTTTGTTATTACCGTGGAAGCTGACCTTTTCCATGGGGAAGTCCGCTGCTTGAGCCGTGTATAACTCGCCACCGGAAACAACATCGACATGAATGGCTTCGGCTTTGGCGACCTCATACATCGCGATGGTAGCAAACGCCTTGGAAGCGTAACTAACGGCGTATGCGACTCCCGCCGTTTCAAAAACCTGCTTGAACGCCCGAATCTGATGGCGAATGGCGCCAACGTCATAAACATAAAGCGGCGTTTGAAAAGTGTGGGCAAGTTGACTGGCAGCAATCCCGCCAATCGTTAATTGACCTTCGTGATTTGTGGCAAAATTCATTCAGTTCATCCTCCCGAGTGATGGCAGGGCAACGGCAAACGAAAAGGGACCCTTTTGTTTGGCCGCGCGTCAAACAAAAAGATCCCAACTTGCAATCTACTTGAATGATAGCGCCCCGCTTAGATACCTAAGCGACAGTACAGGATTTATTCAATCCTGGCCCAACAGGCTCACCGATCCCGGATCACCCATTTCGGCAACCGCCCCTTTCACCGAATGTCACCACGAAGGATCTCGCTCGATTCGGTTAGTCATGTTGGCTGCAACCTCTATCTGTTTAACACCACATTATAATAAAAAACGGTACGCGTCAAATTTTTGTGAGCGCGAGCCGGCGCGGTTAGGGACCGGAGTGTAAGTGGCCTTGGTCGCAATGGCCCGGGTCTGGCCATTGCGACCAAGGTCCTTACATGCAGGTCCCTGCGCCGGGGAGCGCGTTATGGGCGTAAAAGCGGACTTGTGGCCTCAGGCGTAATGGCCCGGGCTTGGTCATTGCGCCCAAGGTCCTTACACGCAGACTCCTGCGCTGGGGAGCGCGTTATGGGAGTAAAAGCGAACTAGTGCCCTTAGACGGTGATGGCCCGCTCTTGGCCATTGCGCTTAAGGTCCTTACACGCAGACTTCTGCGCCGGGGAGCGCGTTATGGTGAGCGAGAGTACCTTGCTCAGAGACCAAATATAAGAGCCTCAAACATGGTGGCTGACGCTTACTTTCTATTTCTTCAGCGCGAACAGTGTGACTGTATGCCAAAGAACCATCTTGACAGCCTGATTCCCAACAACCCACTTTCAATCCGTCACCCCAATACCTAGCAAAAAATTAAAAACATTTTTAAGCTCATTATTACTATGCAATGGCGTCAAAAAATGCTGTTTTGGCGGGATGGTGGGGGCTTGTGTTTCTCTGGGAGTCTGTTAAAGTACAGAATAAAATGACAGAGTTCTCATTTGCATTGCCGTCTGTTGATGCCAGATGAAAATCACTTACGCAATCGCTGTCGGTTGGTGATTGGCAAGGTTGTTGGCGTCAAGGATACACTGGAAAATGGGGTTAGGGAGGCAGTTTATCGTGCGTGTCGTAAAATTTGGCGGTTCGTCATTAGCAGATGGAGCGCAGTTTGCCAAGGTTGTGGCGATTATGAAGGCGAATCCTGCCCGGCAGGTTATCGTAACCAGTGCGCCTGGTAAACGGCATCCCGGCGATGTCAAGGTGACAGACCTGCTAATCAAGTACGCCCAAGCGGTGTTGCAGCAGGGTGAAACGGCTGCAATCGTTGCTGAAATTGTGGCTCGGTATCAGGCCATTGCCACGGCGTTCAACCTTGACGCGCAAGTTGTGGAAAAAATCGAAAACGAACTATACCAGTTACCGAATACCAGCTTTAAAAATGCCGACTACCTAATGGCTGGCTTCAAGGCACGAGGCGAAAAATTAAATGCTTTTCTCATGACGGCGGTGTTGAATCACGAAGGTATCGAAGCCACGTATGGTGAACCGAAAACATTAGGAATTGTTGTAACGGATCATCCCAATGACGCTGAGGTTTCACGTGAAACTTACGATCGTTTGGCGGCATTTCGGCGGCCGCTTGGTGTGCTGGTAGTACCGGGATTTTATGGCTATACCAGTCACGGCGATATTGCTACTTTTTCACGTGGCGGCTCGGATATTACCGGTGCGATTTTAGCAAACGGGTTTCATGCCGACCTGTATGAAAATTTCACTGATGTTGATGGCGTTGCGGCTGCTGATCCACGGGTGGTGGCAAATCCGCAGATGATTCAAGAAATGACGTATCGGGAAATGCGGGAGTTATCATATGGCGGCTTTGGCGTTTTTCATGATGAAGCGATTCTACCGGCCATTGCGGGACAGATTCCGATTAATTTAAAAAATACGAATCATCCTTCTGCCCCTGGGACGATGATTGTCCCGGAACAACATTTTGTGCCGAAACATGCGATTACCGGCATTGTCAGCTCGCAACATTTTGGGGCGATCTATCTGCATCGTTATTTACTCAATAAGGAAGTCGGATTTACGCTCAAGCTGCTGCAGGTTTTGGCGCGACATGGCATCAGTTATGAGCATATGCCAAGCGGGATTGACGATTTGACCATTATTTTGGACGATCGGCAGCTCACAGAGGCGAAGCGTAAGGCCATTTGTGCTGAAATTCAGGAAGTTGTACACCCGGACGTTTTGAAGTGGATTGACGATTATGCGATTATCATGGTGGTCGGTGAAGGGATGGCACAAAGAACCGGATTGATTCAGACGATTTTGCAGCCGCTAGCGAGTGCCGGGGTGCATGTGTCAATGATTAATGAAGGGGCCTCCCAGATTTCACTGATGCTTGGCACATCGCGGGAATCGGCGAATCGGGCAGTCAAGGCCATCTATAACGCCTTTTTCATTCCGATCAATCAGCGCTTGGAGGTGCAGTGAGTATGGTGACATTACAAAAAGTTCATGGCTCTGAAAATAGTTTCTTTTTATTAGATGAAACGCAATTGAAACAGCCATTGACCACAAGCCAACTGGCAGCTTTTACCAAGCAGGTGACGAATCGCCAAACTGGCTGGTTAGGCGGAGCGGATGGCGTTTTGGCAATAACGGATGCGCCCGGGACTGCTGGAAAAATGACGGTGGTGAATACTGACGGCAGCCTGGCTAAATTGTGTGGCAATGGTTTACGGACAGTTGCCCGCTATCTAAGTGAAAAAACCGGTCAATCAGCATTCAAGGTGCATACGGATTTTGCCGACTTGGCCGTTGCAAAACAGTCGCCATTAGCTTCCGGCGTTCCGGCATATTCAGTTGAAATTTCGCCAGTCAGTTTTGCCGCCGCTGACTTGCCATTTGCCAATCTTGGCGTTGACCGCATCGTTGACACTGTCTTGCCGGCTATTCATCCTAGTTTGAAGTTTACCGCGGTGGCAGTACCCAACCCGCACTTAATTGCATTTGTGTCTAAAGAAGAACTGGCCAGTCCTGATCTGGAGCGAATTGGTAAAATGTTAAATGCCAAAAATCCGTATTTTCCGGAAGGGGTTAACGTAACGTTTGCCGAAATCTTAGGTAAGGACACCTTGTTTGCCCGGACTTATGAGCGCGGCGTCGGGTTTACCAATGCATGTGGCACCGGGATGTCCGCAACGACCTTAGCGTTTATTCTGACTCATCCCCAGGAGGCGGCATTTGAACGCGTGAATACCGTGTATAATCCAGGCGGCATGGTGAAGACGATGGTTCATCATGATCACGAGCGTTACTGGATCGAACTCATCGGGAACGCAACCGTGACGGCGACAATCACCGTACCGGATGAAGCGCTTGAAAGTGGTAAACTGACACAAGCAACTTTCCAACCCACTGGCGAGCAGGCGGCTTATGAGCAGTTCATTGACTCATTGCCGCATCGAGATTTGGCAGACACATTAATAGAAGGAGCATAAATCAATCATGAGTGGTTATCACGTAGCAGTTGTAGGGGCAACCGGCGCGGTCGGAACCCGGATGTTGAAGATGGTCGCAGAAAGCAAGCTGCCAATTGCGTCAGTCCTTGCCTTGGCCAGCAAACGGTCAGAAGGTAAAACGGTACCTTTTCGTGACGGGACGTTAACGGTTCATGAAACAACTGATGATGCGTTCAAGGGGATTGATATTGCATTATTCTCAGCAGGCGGCTCGGTTTCCAAACGATTTGCCCCTGCAGCTGTTAAAGCCGGCGCGGTGGTCGTTGATAACACCAGTGCTTTTCGTATGGAACCCGATATTCCGCTGGTTGTACCCGAAGTCAATCCGGAAGCCCTGCGCACCCACCACGGCATCATTGCGAATCCGAACTGTTCGACGATTCAAATGGTGACCGCACTTGAGCCAATTCGCAAAGCATTCGGCCTGAAACAAGTTGTCGTTTCAACCTATCAGGCAGTTTCCGGCGCCGGACAGTCAGCCATGAATGAATTGTTTGATGAAACCCAGGCTGCCTTGGACGATAAGCCATTGGAGCCTAAAATTCTACCAACTGCTAGCGACAAAAAGCACTATCCGATTGCTTTCAACGCCTTGCCTCAAATCGATGTCTTCGAACCAGACGGCTATAGTCATGAAGAGTGGAAAATGATTCACGAAACCAAAAAGATTATGGCTGGCGACATGAACAGTGATGCGATCAAAGTCACCGCCACTTGTGTTCGGATTCCAGTGCCAATTGCCCATTCCGAAGAAGTTTATTTTGAAATTGAAGACGCTAACGCCACCGCCGACGACATTCGCGCTGCATTAAACGATGCGCCTGGCGTTGTGGTGCAAGATGATCCAAGTCAACAGCTCTATCCGCAAGCTATGAATGCAGTCGGCAGCAAAGAGGTCTTCGTTGGCCGTATTCGCCCGGATGCTGAAAATCCTCGGTTCTTCCACATGTGGGATGTTTCCGACAACCTTCTTAAAGGAGCGGCATGGAACTCCATGCAAATTGCCGAAACGATGGATGCCATGGGGTTAATTCAACCGAAATAACGAATAAGTTTAATAAAGCCATTTGCGTAGTGCACGTCAAAACACTAGGCAAACGGCTTTTTGTTTTGCAGCGGGGGGACAACAGACGTAACATGCCAGCGTCCTCTGTAAATAACGCCTCTAATTCTTGCTAGAAGCTTAAGATGCTGCCAAATTGATTGACGGATTTCTTAAAATAACTATACTGATGAAAAACGAGTATAGGAGCATGTTACATGAAAAAGCATCGTTTCGTCATCGCATTGATCGGCTTATCACTTTTTGCAGTCAGCAGCACTGTTGCCGCCGATATGACGCAAGCCAATATCGATCAGCAGGTTGTCCAATACACGTTGAATGGCAAGGGGCTGGTCATTTTCAATCATGCGCGCACTTATCGCACGAAAAGCACAGCCGCAGTTTATCAAGGCTCCTTTGCTGCAGATGCACCGACAGCAAGCTTTAAAAAGGTCGGCAACCTGACCAATCATAAAGATTATCGAGTAACGCGTAAGATAACAGCCAAGGCTAAGTTGAAAGGATCGGCCACGCAGACTTTTTACTATGTGTCCGGGCACGGTTGGGTGAAAGGCAGCGACTTGACGCGATCGTGAACTGTGTCTTCAATTTCAGGGAAATCCGTGTAGCAACGCAGCTAAGATTGCGTGAATCTGTACGGATTTTTCTTTTTGACTAAAATTGGTAAAGTTCGATCTTGACAACCTGTATCTGCTATTCTATCTTGAAAACAATATAAAGCACGTTAACCATTTATTATTGGCGATATTGAGTGATAACTAACAATGACGGTTCATGGTGAGGACTTTACGGAGGCGAGCAGCACATGCCAATAGGCGAACAAATTAAAGATAGACGCGAAGCATTAGCGTGGAGTAGAGAAGAATTGGCTCAAGTGGTCAATGGGTCGGTACAGCAGGTCTCAAGATGGGAGAAGGGCATCAGTTATCCTAATATCAAGCAACTGATTGCGATTAGCGACAGGTTAGAGCTCAGTTTGGATAACTTGATCAAAAGCGATCCCAAATTGCAAAAGACAATTCAAATTGATAAGAATGCCAAGGAAGCTAGTGATTATCTGCGGATCTCTCTTATTTTTAGCTTTACATATATGATCTTATTTAGCTTTGCTGCTCTCTTTATGTAATAGCGAACGTAAGTGTTGTCAACATCAGCTGTTTATATCAATAGTGATGTGTTTTACTCAAATAATACCTCACCTTGATTTCGATGAGGCGTTGCAATGCTCGGGATGATTTGATGACCTTTTTGTGGCAGGTACCGATTGTACTGTATGGCATTGTACTTGGCTGATAAACATACCTTGTCCTGTATGGGATGAGGTTTTTTCATTTGCAGTAGAATTAACTTCAATTCGATCAAAAAGCCATCATGAACCTGAATATAAAAATCGTTGACCTGCCTGACTGTGAACGATACAATCAAACTCCGACTTTTAAAAATGAAGAGGTGATTTGATATGGTAAACGTTTACTTTGGCCCAATCCCGCAGAGGCCAGATTCGGTGCTGGTGTTGCAGTTTTATCATGGCAGACTCATTTGGGTACATAATGTGAAACGGAAATGGGAGCTGACCGGTGGTAAATTGGAGCCAGGCGAGACGGTTATTCAGGCGGCGGTTCGTGAGTCTTACGAAGAATCCGGCGCAATCGTCGAACCCAGTGCGATTTCGTCGTTGGGCTACTATGTTTTGCCAACCGGCCATGTAACGGCAGTTGTTCAAGCAGAGGTTTTACGTTTAGAGGCGATCCCGACGACTTCTGAAACCGATGATCGCCGCTTACTTTTTAAACCGGTACCGGATCCGGAACAATCTTTTCATGATCATATTTATCGGCAGATTTTTCAGCACATTGGGTGGCCCCATGAGTAAGCGGCGCGTGGGCTTGTTACTGAATCTTTTGTCAGTGGCAGTGATGGCAGTGACACCGGTGATGAACAAATGGTCGATGAACACCCTGTCGCCGCTAGCTGCAAGTTTTTATAACGCGCTTGTTTCACTCGTTTTGACTTTTATCACGATTGGCGCAACTCATACAAAATTGGTATGGGTGAAAAGCCCCGTTATTTGGGTATTAGGACTGACCAACTGTTTAGGCATTGTTTTGCAGTATTTGAGTCTTTTCTTTCTTGATCCGGTGAGTGTCGGATTGATTGGCCGCTTCTATATTGTTTTTGCAATTTTATTGTCTGTATTCTTGTTGCATGAGCGGTTTGATCGCCGAGAAATAGTGCCGATTGGGTTATGTATTGCCGGAACAGCGTTGGTATCCGATTTCTCCGGGCGTATGACTGACATGCTCGGACTGGTTTGTGCGTTTGGCTACACGTTTAGTTTTGCGTTAACCAACACGCTGGCGAAAAAGGCATTGGCGCGCGTCGATGAAAAAATTTTACTTTTGTACAACCAAGCAACCGCAGTGATCATACTCGGCATTGTTGCAGCCGGCAGTGGCAAGTTAGCTTTTTCGCCCAGTATGGGTATTGGTGCCGTTGCAGTCTCGGCTTTTTGCTCCGGATTTCTGGGTCTGCTGCTGTTTTACCGCGGGCTTAAGTTTATCTCATTTCGCGATGCCAATTTAATTCGCGCACTAAACCCAGTATTTGTTCTCGTATACTCATTACCTTTTTTCCGAATTCAAATGACGCCAGCGTTTATACTCGGCGGCGGATTGATTATCCTATCAATTGTCTGGATGCCTTTGCCGGTGAAAAAACGTCCGGCGATTGGGAAGGAAAACTGACAGTGAGGCCGCTATTTTTTGAAGTCATTTTTGCTAGGATTTTCTGAAAATTAACGTTAAATTGGGAAAACACGACGTTTATTTGGACGATGCCACAACTTCATAGAATTATTTTACACTAGGGATAGTAAGGGAAAAAGGTACCTAAAAAGCAGTTTAACAGAGCCAGCGGTTGTTGAACCGACTAGTCGTCTTGGAAGAAAAGACAGGCTCGATCTTGAAGAAGTTTAAGTTGGAAACAACAAAAATATATCTTTATTATTATGCTTGTCAGCAGGTAACTCGATCGGTCCGTCTCACAGTATGGTTGGGTTAGGTGTCACGTTTTTTGGAGGTGAATACTTATCGTTGATTTAAGGGAAGACATCATCGCTACTTGCGTCTTTACGGTATTTCTATTTTGCGTTGATTTAATCCTAAAGGCTCCGCTGCAGATTATTAGAAATCTGTTCACTGGGCTGCTTTTCTTTGTGATTATGTTACTAGTTCAATATTTATGCCGTAAAAAAACATGATGTTCATGAGGAGTCTCGAGGGGGTGACTGAACGATGGTTTCAAAAATCACTTGTCTCACAACGAAGCGTTAACGTGAAATCTTACGTTGTCGGATACTAATCGTTGATAATATCTTTTGTTAGATTTAATATCACCCCAAAGTTCAGCGTTGCGTTCATTGCTTAGATCAATGATTGAATAAGGTTGTTTTGCAAAGGGGATTGATTTGAAGAAAACCAAATAATGTTTATACGTGAAGGCAATGCTGTATGCAGCGGCCTTCTTTTTTCGAGGGTAGGAATGAACGTAACTGATTTTTGCGTTTGGGTATTTCTTTTTAAGTTTCCTCAATTGCCTTTTTGTTGGTCTATGGGTAAGAACTAAATGACGTTGCGGTTTTAAAAAGGGAACTCTTAGACGGAGAACTTGAGGAAAATCTAGTTTAATTACTTTTTCAATATTGTATTGTGTCCGTAACTTTGCAAGCTTTTTGTTTTTGGGAGAAGACAAAAAAAGAATTTGTTTAGAAGAATAACCAGGGTATCCATATAAGAATATTCCGATAATGGTTAATACCAAGATGGGGGAGAAAATAAGCACGAGGAAGAATACAAAGTACAAAATGTCTGACAGGCTTGCAAACATATCTCGCCAAATTAGTTCTCCCAGTAACATTAAACTTGCGTAGATTCCAACAACAACTCTGACAACTAATATGATTCTTTTTTCAAAGGGAATTGTCGTTAGCAAAACCATAGATTGGTGAATGATGCCAATGTAATCCTTGAAAGAAATATTTGAGACAAACAATACTAGCTCCCCCCTTTTTAAACGGAAATGATTCTCCTTATCGAATATATGACAATCTAGATTTAATTAATTGAATAGTCGCATCTTCGACTATTCAGATGATTTGTCCTGAAATCGCTACGCCGTAAAAGAAGTACAGTCTAAGGTTGATGTAACTCAAGTTAAGTGAATTCTAACATGAAATCGTCATTTCAGTACATTCAAGAATGTACAGAGTAAGACTAATAAAAATTGCCTGTCACGAACGGATAAGTTCTCCTAAACCCTTTGAAAACGGGAAAAGTCAGCTATTAAAGCGTCAAGGCCCAAATGAATCAGTTCCTGCGTGCTCTTTTACGTCCTTGCTGCCAGAATCCGCTTGCACAGTATGGTAGAATAGCTAAAGAAATCCTTAAGTATCTGCGCGAAGTGAAAGCGAGTTTTTCTATATGAAGAAATTGTTTGAACGGATCCGTATGCCTGAGTTCCTGGAAGACATGCGGATGCGGTATGCAGCGATTGCGATGGTTGTTTTGGCAGTCATCGGTATTTTAATTGGCGCGTTGATTCGGCCTTGGTTGGCTTTGTTGATGCTGCTGATTTTGATCAGTCTGGTGGCGACGATTTTTTATGCCCTTGAGACGATTGCCAAGAATACGAATCAGTATATTTCAGATCTCAGTTATCGGATTAAGCGCGGGGAACAAGAAGCGCTGATTAAAATGCCGATTGGGATCATGATTTATGATGAAGACTTGAATATCGAGTGGACAAATCCGTTTCTGCAGAAGTATTTTGGCGATACGGATGTGCTTGGGCAGCCGCTGGAAAAAGTCGATGCTGAATTGGCAGAACTCATTCGCAGCCATGAAGACACCAACGAAACCAAGATGGTGACATGGGGCCAGCATCAGTTCGAGATTATTGTCCAAAAGAGCATTGGCGTTGTTTATCTGATGGATATCACGCGTTATGCCGAGATTGAGGAGCGGGCCGAAGACGAGAAGATCGCGATTGGCCAGATTTTCATTGATAACTATGATGAAATCACCCAGACGATGGATGATCAGGTTGTCACCAACTTGAATAGTTACGTGACGAATCAACTGACAGATTGGGCCAATCAGTTTGGCATGTTCTTAAAGCGGATTGACAACGATCGCTTTTTCTTACTGGCTTATGCCAAATCATTACGTGATGTCGAACGGGATAAGTTTAAGATCTTGGACGTGATTCGGGAAGAAACCTCGAAGCAGAATTATCCATTGACGCTATCTGTCGGGATTGCATATGGCGATGAAGATTTGGCACAATTGGCCGTCACGTCGCAAAGCAACCTGGACTTGGCGCTGGGCCGCGGTGGCGATCAGGTCGTTGTGCGGGCAAAAGGACACGAGGCGCGCTTCTATGGTGGCAAGACCAACCCGATGGAGAAGCGGACGCGGGTACGTGCCCGGATGGTGGCGCAGGCCTTGCAAGAGCTGTTTAAGCAAACGGATAAAGTCTTCGTGGTTGGCCACAAACGGCCGGATATGGATGCGGTTGGAGCAGCCATGGGGATTCGCCGGATTGCCCAGATGAATGGCAAGGAGTGTTACATTGTCATTGACCCAGATCACCTGCATTCCGATGTCGAACGCTTAATGGGTCAGGTTGGTCAGGATCCGGAAGTTGCTAACGCCATTGTGACGCCGGAAGCAGCATTGTCACAGGCTACCGATCAGAGTTTGTTGATTCTGGTTGATCATAGCAAGCCATCGATTTCAGCCGCGCCTGATTTGTACAAACGTCTGGCTGCCCGCACCGTGATTATCGATCATCATCGACGCGGTGAGGAATTTCCGGACAATCCAATGTTGGTTTACATCGAACCGTATGCAAGCTCGACTTGTGAGCTGATTGCGGAAATGTTTGAATATCAGCCAACCAATGTGCCGAGTCTTGATAAGCTTGAAGCGACAGCGATGTTGGCCGGGATTACGGTTGACACTAAGTCGTTTAGCTTACGCACCGGAACCCGTACATTTGATGCCGCCAGTTATCTGCGCTCCATGGGGGCAGACGGGATGCTGGCTCAGAACCTGCTGAAAGAAAATATCGACAGCTTCATTCAGCGCAACCATTTGATTGATACAATTGAAATGATTGCCCCAAATATGGCACTATGTACTGGGGAAGAGGACAAGCGTTACGATCCGGTTATTGCGGCACAAGCGGCTGATACGATGCTGTCACTAAATGGTGTCGATGCCAGTTTTGTCATCACCAAACGGCCAAGCGGCGATGTCGGCATCTCTGCTCGCTCCACTGGGGATGTCAATGTACAGGTTATCATGGAAGCTATGGGCGGCGGTGGTCATTTGAGCAACGCCGCAACACAGATCAAAGGCAAAACCATCGCCGAAACGCGGACCGAATTGCTTGCCCAGATTAAGAAAGCAGACGAAGACGCATAGAAAGCAGGGATTAGTGATGAAAGTCATCTTTACACAAGACGTTCGTGGCAAAGGCAATCGCGGTCAGGTGAAAGAAGTGCCTGACGGGTATGCCGAGAACTTTTTGATTCGCAAGGGTTTAGCCAAGGCGGCAACTCCGCAAGCCATGAGCGCCTTGCGTGGCCAGCAGCGGCTTGAAGAAAAGAAAGAAGCCGAGAAGAAGGCCGAAGCTGAAGCAATTAAAGCCAAGATCGAAGACGACAAGACAGTTGTTCAGATCCAAAGCAAGGCCGGTGAGGATTCCCGATTGTTCGGTTCCATTCCTAGCAAGCAAATCGCAACCGCTTTGGACAAGCAGTATCAGATCAAGGTCGATAAGCGCAAAATCGACCTGAAGCAGCCAATTCGTTCGCTAGGATTCACCAATGTGATGGTCAACCTATTTCCTGGCATCGATGCGCGAATTCGCGTGCATGTGATTGAACAGAAATAATTTGTAGCAAGAAAGGGACTGCTTCGGCGGTTCTTTTTTTGTGAGCGCGAGCTGGCGCGGTTAGGGACCGGAGTGTAAGTGGCCTTGGTCGTGATGGCCGGGTTTTGGCCATTGCGACCAAGGTCCTTACACTCCGGTCCCTGCGCCGGGGAGCGCGTTATGGAGAAGTGCGAGTTGGCCCGGTTAGAAACCGGAGTGTAAGCGACCTCAGGCGTTATGGTTTGCGCCTGAGGTCCTTTCCTTACACGCGGACACCCGCGCCGGAGAACGCGTCAGATGACCGCTACCAATGTATCAATATATGATGAGCGATACAGATGTGCAAACGCTTGTTTCGGTCAGCATTTTAACGTAGACTGTTAGGGATAAGCGGTTAAAAATGAGCCGATTAAATTGAAGGAGGACGCGCATGGATAACCAGTTAATTGAACAGCAGCCGCCGCATAGTGATGAAGCGGAACGTGCCGTCCTTGGCGGTATTTTTCTGAATGCCGACACATTGCCGGATGCCCAGGAATACGTGACGGCAGATGACTTCTACAAAAAGTCGCATCGGCTGTTATTTCAGGCGATGACGGATTTACAGGATAATGGCACCGCGATTGATACGGTCACGGTGACGGATTATCTGGACAATCACAATCAATTGGATGACATTGGCGGAGCTGGCTACATTACCGACTTGGTGGCATCAACGCCGATTGCCAGCAATGTTGTGTATTATGCTAAAATTGTGCAGCAAAAAAGCACCTTGCGTAAGCTCATTAGCACCGCACAAAGCATTGCCAGCCGCAGTTATACGGAACAAGACGATGTTGAAGGGCTAGTTGAAGACGCCGAGTGCCAGATCATGGACGTCTCCGAGAATCGTAATCAGGCAGGGTTCAAGCAGATTAAAGATGTTTTGAATCAGGCGATGGCGCAGATCGATCAGCTCTATCAAAACGACCAAACCATCACAGGCTTGCCAACTGGTTTTCGCGACTTGGACAAGATTACAACCGGCCTGCATGAAGACGAAATGATTATTCTGGCGGCACGTCCGGCTGTCGGGAAAACCGCCTTTGCGTTAAACATTGCCCAAAATGTCGGGACGAAAACGGACAAGAGTGTGGCCATTTTCAGTTTGGAAATGGGGGCTGAACAACTGGTCAACCGGATGTTGTGTTCGGAAGGCAGCATTGACGCCAATCATTTGCGAACCGGCCAACTGAATGAAGAAGAATGGCAGAACCTGATTATTGCAATGGGGAGTCTGAGCAAGGCCAAGATTTATATGGATGACACCCCGGGGATCCGGATGGCCGAGATTCGTGCTAAGTGCCGGCGACTAGCCCGGGAACAAGGCGACTTGGGACTCATCATCATTGACTACTTGCAGCTGATTGAAGGCTCCGGCCAAGAAAATCGTCAACAGGAAGTCAGCGCGGTTTCACGACAGCTTAAGAAACTGGCCAAAGAATTACATGTGCCCGTTATCGCTCTATCGCAGTTGAGTCGTGGTGTGGAACAGCGGCAAGACAAGCGCCCGGTTCTGAGCGATATTCGTGAATCCGGCTCCATCGAACAGGATGCCGATATTGTCGCGTTCCTATACCGTGACGATTATTATCGCGATGCAGAAGGCGATGACGACGACGATCAAGACAGCGGCGATGAGGGTGATGACAATGTTGGTGAAGTTGAAGTCATCATTGAGAAGAACCGTTCTGGTCCGCGGGGGACGGTTAAACTGCTATTTGTGAAATCGTACAATAAATTCACAAATATCGCCTATAATGGCCCGGATCAGTAAATTGTATTTAGAAGATTGGACAAACAACGACCATTGACGAACAAGAAAGTGAGGGATGCCGCATGGATGCCATTTTAATGAGTTTAATGACAGCACTCAATGAACACCTGCTGATCAACGTTTACCAGCGTGATACCGATGATTTTTACACTGGATATGTGCAGGTACTGGGTCACGATGCGGTTGTTCTGGGAACTTATAACGATTCAGGGATTGCGGATGGCTGTGCTTTGATTGCCTTTTCAGCGATTGATCAGGTGGAATTTGCCGGGGATGATCTCGACAACATGAATTTTCGGATTGACTTGGCACAGTCGGAGCATTTTTTGACACTTCAAGGGAAAGAAACGCCGTACAAGTTTGACGCCACCAAGAGTTTGATCTGGCAATTGGCGCAGCAGGCAAAAGCAAGCGGGCAGATGATCATGGTGGTTGTTGCTGACGATGACGCTTATCTCGAGGGCCGGGTCACCGCGGTGGCAGATGATCGCTTTAGTATGGCGATTTTCAACAAGTTTAACTATACGGATGTCCGTGCCTTGCAAGTCGACTTTTCCGATATTTTAGTGATGGAATTTCACGGCTTGGATTTGAAGCTGGAAACCGAGCTAGTCCGCAAGCGCGATCAACTACACCACGTCCCGACCAAGCTGTATCAAAACGACGGTCAACTTGAAGGGGTGTTTCAGAATGCTTTGGCAGAGAATCGGTTGATCTCGGTGGTGCCAAAAGGGCCTGAGGATCAGTTCTTCGTCGGGCGCGTCAAAGCGGTTAATGAGCATGTGGTTGTCCTCAGCCTCAAGGATATGGCGGGCCAGTTTGGCGGCTACATTCTGATGACCCTACCAAGTATTCAAAATGTGGCCACCGCATCGGATTATTTGCAGACGATCGGCTTTTACGAGCAGTGGGACCAAACCCATCATTTCAGCCAGCAGCCAGTGTTAAATGCTGATCGGGAATTCGACCCTAACGATAATCTGGTTAAGGCGATCATCTCCGAGGCAGCCGGGTTTGAACGGGTGGTACGCATCAAGGTTGCGGATAGTGATGAGCATTTTCTGGGCTATCCGGAACACGTTGACGAAACCGACTTCGACTTGAATCTGGTTGGCCCAGACAGCGGTGAAACGGTTCGCATTCGTTACGGACAGATTCGTGAGATTGCATTCGGGCATATTTTTGCTTATCTGCAAGAGGCACAGTTGAAAAATGCTGACCGTTAATGGCAGTTTGTTAACGGTACGGATGTTGGTGGTTTGAATATCGGTGTGGGGCAATCAAAAAAGCATGGTTTTCACGGTTAAAGTGAAAATCATGCTTTTTATTTGCTACCGATTTGCACCACTATTTGCTAGTAACGGTAAGAACATCATCGCCCGCTGTGGTGGTCCGCGGGGTGAAGTCGGTTAATGATGCGACGTGATCCATGTTGGTAATGATGGTCATCACCGTTGTCTTTTTGCCCGCGGCTTGAACAGCGGCTAAGTCCATGGTGGCGATTGGCTGACCGGCTGTGACCGTGTCTTGATCCTTAACGCTGAAGGTGAACGGTGCGCCGTTGAGTTCAACGGTGTCTAGGCCCATGTGAACCAGAATTTCCAAGCCGGTTGCGGTTGTCATGGTCCACGCGTGCTTGGATGGCATCACACTAACGATGGTGCCGGATACTGGGGCGACAATCGTCCCGGATGTCGGTTCAACTGCGAAGCCATCACCGACCATTTTTTGAGAAAAAACGTCATCTTCAACGGCGGAAAGTGTTTCTAATTGACCGGTGGCCGGTGCGACAAATTCGGTGGTGCCAGATTGAGTGGTAACAGGGGTTGCAGTTGGTTGGTTGACCGGTTCAGGTTGCGGGGTAGCTGTTTCGATGACCGTGCCGTCAGCTGTGGTTGCGACCATCGCACTCTTAGGAACCCCGAAGAAGTAGGTGGCGATGAATCCGCCCACGTATGAAGCTAAAAGGCCAAAGACATAACCCAGCCACTGGTGGTTAGCGATCAACGGGATAAGCGCTGCTCCGGATGGCCCGATGGTGATCGCACCGACATTGCCAAACAGTCCGATGACCGCACCGCCAATGCCGCCGCCCACACAAGCGGTGATAAATGGCCGTCCAAGTGGCAGACTGACCCCGTAAATAAGCGGTTCGCCAACGCCGAGAATTCCGACTGGCAAGGCACCTTTAATCAAACGGGTTAGTTGCTTATTTTTGCGGCACTTGATCCACAAGGCTAACGCAGCACCGACTTGGCCGCCGCCTGCCATTGCCAGAATCGGCAGCAAGGCGGTAAACCCGAGATTTTTGATCATTTCTAAATGGATCGGCGTGAGAATCTGGTGTAATCCCAACATGACCATTGGCAAGAAGGCAAGGCCCAAAACAAATCCTGAGAACGGACCGCCGACTTGAAGAATCCAGTTGATCGAGCCGACCAGTGACGTTGAAAGCCAGCCGGCAAATGGCATAATCAGGAAAATCGTCAGCACCCCGATGGACAGCAGACTCAGCATCGGCGTGAAAATAATATCGATGGCATCAGGAATGAAGCGATGCAGTTGCTTTTCAACCAGTGAAAGCAGCCAAACTGCGAAGATAACGCCGATGATGCCGCCTTGGCCAGCTGCTAGCGGTTGGTGGGTGAAGATGTTGGTGATGGTCACGGGCGCAACAACCCCTGGCAGGTAAATCAGTCCGCCGACAATCCCGCCAAGCCCGGCTGTGGCGCCAAATTCCGTTGCGGCATTGATTCCGACATAAATATTCAAGAAAGTGAAAAGACCGCCGTTGATAACTTTTAATACCGTGATGAATTCGGTCCAACTTTTCGGTAGATCACCAGCAGCCATCATGTTGACCAGAATGCCGGCAACCCCGGAAATTAAACCAGCGCCGACAAATGCCGGGATTAACGGAATGAAAATGGCGGAGATGTGCTTCAAAGCGGCTCGCCACCACGTTTGTTTCAGTGCGGCTTTGTGAGCGGCATGAACTTCGGCGGCCTTGGCTTCAACCGCAGACTTGTTATCTTGATGGTCATTGCCAACCGAAGCACTTCCCGGAAAAGGATCACCTAAGCCAACGCCGACTTTTGCGACCATGGCCTGCGCGACTTTATTAACGGTTCCCGGGCCGACAATGACTTGTAAGGTTTCTTCCTGAACGACACCAAGGACGCCGGGAACTTTTTTCAAGCCTGCGACATTGACCTTGGCTTCGTCTTTAATGGTCATCCGAACTCGGGTCATGCAGTGGATTAATTTTGCGACGTTTTGTGGGCCACCCACCTGTGCGTAGATGCCGTCCCCCATTGCTTGATACTTATCTTGCCCCATCTTCTGTTTCCTCCTGACTTAACGCAACGGCTTTACTAATGAAGCCATTTGCTTGATTGAGTAATGTTTGTGCGGTGGTGCTAGGTTGATTCGTTAAGATCATGACGATGGCTAATTTGACATGGCGATTCGCCGCTTCAAAGGCTGTTTGTGCGGTTTTGGCATCGCATCCGGTTGCCTGCTGAATAATGCGCTGACTGCGGACAACCAGTTTTTCGTTGGTGGGCTGAACATCGACCATAAGATTCTTATAGACTTTGCCGATGCCCACCATCGCACCGGTTGACAGCATGTTCAAAACCAGTTTCTGCGCGGTGCCAGCCTTCAAGCGGGTGGAACCGGTTAAGACTTCCGGACCGGCTGGCACCTCGATGGCAATCTGAGCATGCTGGCTGATCGCGGCGTTATGGTTGCAGGCTAGGCTGACAGTAGCGGCGCCGATGGATTGCGCATAGTCTAGCCCGCCAATGACATACGGCGTCCGGCCACTGGCGGCAATGCCAACGACCGTATCGTTTTTAGTTAATTGACGTTCTTTTAGATCAGACTGGCCAAGCGCAACCGAATCCTCCGCGCCTTCAACGGCAACGGTCATCGCCTTCATACCGCCAGCAATCAGTCCTTGAACCATTTCTGGAGCGGTGCCAAAAGTCGGGACACATTCAGCCGCGTCCAATACCCCAAGACGTCCGCTAGTTCCGGCACCGATATAGAAAAGCCGGCCACCGCGTTTGAAAGAAGTCGTGATCGTTTCAATTGCGGCCTCAATCGCAGGTAAAGCATGGCTAACACTCTGCGCAACGGTTTGATCTTCGGCATTCATGACCGTGACAAAATCATGAACACTCATGGTATCAAGTTGCATCGTCTTTTCATTACGGGTTTCAGTGGTCATTTGGTCTAAGTTAATGGTCGTCATGTTAAGGTCCTCTTTCTTTGTGAGCGCGAGCCAGCGCACATCATGATATTTTGAATCGAATCGCCTGATGCGGTCCGATTTGATCAAGTAACGGTAAATTAGATGGTTCAATTTTGCCAATCACATTCACCCGTGGATCGGCTGGTAAGTCGCAGCGCGTCAGCTGAAGCTCACCGGCATAGCGACCATACGCGCTATTATCAAGCGTGATGCTGCCGCGGGGACGGGGATCGGTTTGTGCCGGTTGTGGCGTGGCAAAAATGTGTTCCAGCCGAGCCTCGGCCAAGCGCACGACTTTTTGCGCGATGTCCGGGCGGCTATGCCATGTTAGGTGGAGCAGGCGTTCATCGTCAGTCTGCACCTGGATTAAAAGTACCTGGTCGTGGACATATGCCTGAAACGCGGCAATACTACGCGGGCTGAGTTGCGGATCGCCGACATAAACATGGTCGATCGCCAGTTGCCTGAGTTCCAGATAGGCAGCAAGCGGAAGTAAGCCACGGTGAGCTTCAAGTGTTGGTAAACCAGCGAATAAAGGTCCGCGTTGTTGCGCATCGCCGGAAATAAATGCCATGGTTTTAAACCCAAGTGCGTGCAGCCATTTATTTTTTTGCGCAAACCATGCCGGATCCAGTCCGGTTTCCGGTCGTGGATAAAAGTTGTGCCAGGCTTCGATATGGCGCAGATTGGCCTTAGCGTTGGCAAGCTGATCAATCATGCAAGCGGAAAGTGTGCTGGCATTGAGCGCAATCGCCATGGTGTGTGACAACGCGGCTACCGTGGTCATGTCAATGCCGTCATCAATCCGCAAACCGTCTAATCCCAACGCTTGAATTGCTTTTCCGTCGTGCAGTGCGATGCCCAAGCGTTGCAAACTTGCAGCAGAGACATCTGCCATAATTGTCAGTCCGAGTTGATGACAATTGGCAACCAATTGATCCAAACGCTGGCGGATGATTTCCGGTTTGGCTTCGGATAATTGCAATGAGGTAAAGACCCCAGTGAATCCGGCTTGCTGCATCTGTTTCAGATAAGCGGCTTGCTGTTCGGTTGCCGAATCATTTAAATAGCAGGAAAACCCGATCATCTCAATTCCTCCATCAAGAAACGCCCGTAGAAGCCGTTAGTGGTTTGCGGGCAAGTGTCGATCAATAGCGAAAATCTGAAAGCCCTTTCGTGAACTTAGCGTACATGATCTTTGATGATATTTCAACATATTTCTAAATTATTTGAAATAAAGTTTCAAAAGGGAGTAAAAAATAACGCACCGTTGGCCGGTACGTAAAGGCATGATCATTTGAAACCGTGCCGCATGAATTCTTTATACGCTGTGACTGCCGCCTTGGAATCATCGGTTTGCTTCTTAGCGGCATCGTAGTAACGGCTAACGTAAGCGTAATATAAAATATCAATTAACATAAACTGGGCATGGAGGGATTGCGTCGCGGCAAAACGATTGGGCGCCTCCATCGGCTGTGACGTTTGAATCACGATATCGGCATAATGGGTGAGGGCGTTACTGCCAAGTTTGGTCGTGGCGATTACCGGTAAACCGGCTTTCTTAGCTAATTTGGCCCCTAAGACAGCCTCGGGTGATTCGCCGGAATTGGAGATGAACCACGTGAGCGTATGCTTCGGATCGGCAGTGGCCGCGACTGGCAGGAAAAGGTTTAAATCATCGCTAAAGTGGCAAGCATAACCCAGCCGGCTCCATTTCTGAGCGATGTTTTGTACGGATAGATAAGAAGCACCAACGCCGAATAGCAGGATTTGGCGACTACGGTGAATCAAATCAATAATAGTTTGAACCGTGTTTTCGTTAATCTGATCAACTGTTTCGGCTAAAGAGCGGGATGCATTGGTTTTCAACTTGGCTTTGATCGTCGTCAGGCTTTCATTTTTTTGAATTTCCTGATGATCGATTTCACCGACTTCGCCATTCAAATCGGCGGCTAATTGCATTTTTAATTCGTTATAGCCGTTAAATTGCAAACGCTGGGCTGCTCGACTGACAGTGGCCGGGCTTGTTCCGGCGGCTTTGGCCAATTCATAAACACTCATGGTCAACACGTCTTGCGTATGGTTTAAAACATAGTCGACAATTTTCTTTTCCGCTTCCGAAAGTTCTCCGCGGGTACTTTGGTAGTTGCCTTCAACACTCATGCTAGCCTCCTTGAATCATCATCATAGTGTTGCCGATCACTTAGGCCGGCAAACCATTATGGCATGAATAAACGGTGCTGCCAATGGACGCGGCGTTAATGAACGGTTATTTTTCCAGCGCCAATAATTGGTACGGCGATAGAAAGCGGGTTTTCATCAAAATATCGACAATTTCTGCTTCCGAGCGCGGGTTCGTTTCATTTAACCACAATTGGATAATATCAATGATGCCATACACGATGATCTGACTGACGTAAGGGTCGGGGATGTCGTGGATAAAATGCGCTTCACCTTTCAATTCAGCGAGGTGACCAAGAATTTTATCCCGTAAAAGTTTGGCGATTCGGCCTAAAAAGCTTGGATCACCTGCTGGACTGAGCAGAAACTGGCATAGATCACGCTGTTGGTTAATTAAATGCACCATGTTGACCATCAATGGAGATCGCTGGCCGGTAGCAAGGGTGCTGGGATCCATCGAAGTGTCCATCCCGAAGTCCAGACAATCGGTGAATTCATTAAGCAACGCGGCTTCGGTTTTAGCCACCAGATCGTCTTTATCGAGATAGTGCAAATAGAAAGTCCCGCGACTGATTCCGCTTGCTCTAGTGAGATCGGCAACTGAAACCTTTGCTAACGTTTTTTTACGCCCTACAGCAATCAAAGAACGAACGAGGGCCTGTTTGGTTTGCGCAGTTTGTTCGGCTTTCTTCATGATCTCGCTCCTTTATACAACCGTTTAACATTCAAGTTGGTTTTAAAGATGATTAACACGATGTTCATCATAAACCATTTTGGTAGGGAATACAAAGATTATTGAGCGACTTCATTTTAAGATTGCCTATATGCTGGTTTATACGTGAATGAGTCGGTATGTCAACGGCCTGCGTAGAAATGTCACTGAACACATCTGAAAAAATTGCCTATAGTTTCCTGAGCGTGGCGGGTTTAAGCTGTTTTTGTAAGATGATTAACACGATGTTCATAATTATTTTTTGGAGGTCATCGGCATGGCAAAATTTATCACGGTAAAAGATGAAACCAGACAATATGGCTCAGGTGAAAGTACTGTTTATGCCAATCATAATGTTTCGTTTGAAATCAATTCAGGTGAGATCACCGTCATTTTAGGGGCTTCAGGTGCAGGCAAATCAACTTTGCTGAATATTCTGGGCGGGATGGATAAAACCACCAGTGGTCAGGTCACAGTGGTAGGTGAGAACATTTCTCAATATGATGCGCGGCAGTTGACAACATTTCGGCGAGAGCAGGTTGGGTTTGTCTTCCAATTCTACAACCTGGTACCGAACTTAACCGCACTGGAAAATGTTGAACTAGCCAGCGAAATTGCGCCGGACGCATTAGATCCGCAAAAGACGTTGGTGGACGTCGGGTTAGGCAAAAGAATGAATAACTTCCCAGCTCAGCTTTCCGGTGGGGAACAACAGCGGGTGGCGATTGCGCGGGCGATTGCCAAGAACCCGTCACTGTTATTGGCGGATGAGCCAACCGGGGCGCTGGATTATAAGACCGGGAAAAGCATTTTGAAACTTTTTGAAGACTTTTCCCACCAAACTGATAAGAACGTCATTATTGTGACGCATAACTCGTTGATTAAGCCCATGGCCGATCACGTCATTGAGATCCATGATGGCGAGGTCAAAGATGACTATCACAATGATCAGCCCACACCGGTCGAACAATTGAAATGGTAGGTGACACAGTTTGAGCAAAAAAATGCTTTGGAAGGATATACGCAAATCCTTTACAACGTCATGGGGCCGATTTTTCTCGATCTTGCTTTTGATGATGCTTGGGTCATTTGCCTTGGTCGGGTTATGGGTTGCCGGTCCGGATATGCGAGCAACAGGCGCAACCTATTTTAAACAATATAATTTGGCCGATTTAACCGTCATTGGTGAAGATGGTTTGGATAGCCACGATCAAAAGACGATTCAGGCGACAGCTGGCGCAAAGCAGGTTGAATTCGGTTATCTTAAAGATGTCACGCTCAAAGGCACGCATGCTAGTTTTCGGATTATGTCAAAACCGGATAAGATCTCAAAATATAAGCTTGCTTCCGGACACATGCCGACTAAGACGAATGAAATTGCAATCGATGCTAACTACAAAGGCAAATATAAGTTAGGCGACACGATTAAGTTTGTGCAACGAGCGGATCAAACCGGCAGCAAGGTGCTTAAGCGGACGCAATTCAAGATTGTCGGGTTTGTCTATTCGCCTGAAGTCCTGTCCGCCATTAACAAAGGCGACAGTACTTCGGGTAGCGGTGATCTCAAAGGATACGGGGTCGTCACAGCGAATAACTTCGATAGCGACTTTTATATGATGGCGCGGATCACGTATCAAAATACCCAGAAGCTGGATCCGTATTCCGATCAATATACCGATCGGATTCAAAGTCATAAAACGGCTTTGAACCAACGATTGAAAGATGCGCCTGCAGATCGCTTGGCGGCTATCAAAAAGCAATACCAAAAGAAGATTGATGCGGGTCAAAAAAAGCTTGATGAAGCTAAGGCACAGTTAGACTCGGCTAAGGAACAGCTGACAACCGGCCAGCAGCAATTAGCCAGTGCCAAGCAGCAAATTACGGCAAAGCAACAGGAACTTGATACGGCCGTTAAAAATGGCCAAGCACAAATTGCCAGCGGGGAAGCACAGTTACAACAAGCAGCGACTCAACTTTCACAAAGCGAGTTGCAACTAGCCAGTGCCAAACAACAACTTGAAGCCAGTCAGCAACAACTGGATGCCAAACATCAAGATCTTGCCAGTGCCAAGCAACAATTGGATACTGCCAATCAGCAGCTTGCTAACAGTCAGGCGCAGTTGGCTGCCGCTAAACAAGAAATTGACGCAGCGCTGACGAATAATCCGCAAATCGCTCAGGTGCCAGTATTCCAGCAGAAACAGGCGCAATATCAAAATGGCATCGCGCAGTATAACCAAGGCCTTGAACAATATCAAAATAATTTACAGGCCTATAACAATCAAGTTGCAGCCTGGAATACGGCCAATAACCAGCTTCAACAAAAGTACCAAGAATATAATTCTGGCGCGAGTCAATTCCAACAAGGCCAGCAATCCTATGCGGCTAAGCAACAAGAATTAGAACAAGCTAAGCAGTCATTGGCGACTCAGCAGCAGTCGGGACAGCAACAAATTGAGGCAGCTAAGCAAGAAATGGCCTCAAACGAAGCAACGCTCAAAACCAAGCAGGCTGAATATGATCAGCAAGCGCCAAACGCAGAAAAAGAAATCCAAAGTAACAGTCTTAAACTTGAGGATGCTAAAGAAGCGCTGAAAAATCTTAAAGCACCTACGTACACGGTTGACACTCGTCGTGAAACTCCAAGTGGGCAAGGCTACATGGTTTATGACAACACTTCAAATATCATTGATTCGCTAGCCAATATTTTCCCATTTTTCATGTACTTTGTCGCAGCGTTGGTTACTTTTACCACTATGACGCGGTTCGTTGATGAAGAACGTATCAATTCCGGTACATTGGTTGCACTAGGGTATAGTCGGCATGATGTCATCAAAAAGTTTACAGTGTATGGTTTCCTGTCCAGCTTAATCGGTTCGATATTAGGGATCATCAGTGGACATATCTTACTGCCATTGATTGTGTACAATGCCTACCATGGCGGGGTTAATGTTCCGCCAATCGAATTGCATTTTTATCCCGGCATTAGTATTGCGGCGTTGTTACTTGCGATGATCAGTGCGGTTCTGCCTGCATGGTGGGTTGCCCGGCGCGAACTGAAAGAACGGCCGGCTCAGCTGCTTTTGCCAAAACCGCCTGCAAACGGCTCAAAGATTCTGCTTGAACGGGTCGGCTTTATCTGGAAGCGTATGAGCTTTACGCATAAAGTGACGGCGCGGAACATTTTCCGGTATAAGAAGCGCATGTTTATGACGATCTTCGGGGTTGCCGGATCAGTGACCTTGCTGTTTTCCGGCTTAGCGGTTCAGCACAGTATCGGCGGGGTTAATGATCGGCAGTTCAACGACATTATCAAATACGATATGATCGTGGCACAAAAAGACAATATCACCAAGAATCAACAAACAAGTCTGGATAAGCTTTTTAACGAAAAAGCGGTTAAGAAGACGAAATCAGTTCATTACGAAACCGTCAGCAAAAACGCTGGCGCCAATCATGATCGGCAAGATATCACCATGATTGTGCCGCAGTCAACGAAGAATTTTGACAGCTACATTCATTTAGCAACGCGCAAAGGCCAAAACAAACTGACCCTTCAAGATAATGGCGGCATTATTTCCGAGCGGCTGGCGAAACTGTTAAATGTCGATGTCGGGGATACGATCACCGTTAAAGAAGCAGATGGTACCCGTCGCAAAGTCAAGATAACCGGCATTACCGAAATGTATATGGGTCACTTCTTATTCATGAACAAAACAGCTTACCAAAAAGCCTTTAATACCAATTACAAGGTCAATGGGCATTTGGTTACCTTAAATGATCGGTCTATCAGTAATACCCGGGCCCATGCCGCGCAATTCATGAAAGAAGATGGCGTTAAAGGCGTGGTTCAGAATTCTTCTTTGAGGAATCAAATTACGACAGTTGTGAAATCGTTGAACAAGATTATGGGCGTTTTGATTGTGTTGGCAGCTGTTCTCGGCGTCGTGATCTTGTATAACCTGACGAACATTAACGTTGCTGAGCGGATGAGGGAACTTTCAACTATCAAGGTCCTAGGGTTTTATGATAAGGAAGTCACACTCTATATTTATCGCGAAACGATCCTGCTTTCGATTATTGGGATTTTTGTCGGCTGGGGTTTTGGTGAACTCTTGCATGAGTATATTATCACCGTCGTTCCGCCAAATAACGTCATGTTCAATCCCGCCCTTTCAGCGCCAACTTTCATTATTCCAACCATCGTGATTACCATCATCACCGTTGCACTTGGGTTCTTCGTCAATTACTCGTTGAAGAGAGTGAATATGTTAGAAGCACTGCAATCAGTTGATTGATGTGGCTTGAGGTCTTTCCCCAAGCGTTCTAAAAAGAAACAGGTGGCTTAAGTTGGAAAAAGACCATTGATTTCGCTATCGCATCGGAAACGGTGTCGAGCAGTCTCCTCGCAGTGCCTGAGTTGAGGTTGCTCGATTTTCGTGATCGTCAATGGAAAAAGAACAGATAAACTAAAGGAGACACGAACAACATGGATGGCACAATTGATTTTCACACACACTTTTTACCGAAAAAATACGCACAGGCACTTAAAAAGCACATTCCCGGTGATCCGGACGGCTGGCCGACGCCGGGATGGGATGAACACCTGACACTTGGGTTCATGCGCAAGAACCACATTAGTTATTCAATTCTGTCGTTGTCTTCCCCGCATTTCAATTTTGGGGATAAGGACGAAACCGTTGAAATTGCCAGGGATGCTAATGAGACCGGTTCGCAAGTCACACAACGGCACCGCGATAAATTAGGTTACTTTGCCTCTTTGCCATTGCCATATCTCAATGAAACGCTTAAAGAGATCGACTTCGCCTTAGAACATGATGCGCTGGGCTTCACCGTGCCAACCAATACGCGGGGTCTTTATTTCGGCACGCCGATTTTTGACCCAATTTATGCACGCCTTAATCAAAAGAAGGCGATTGTCCTCATGCACCCGAACCGGCCATCGCAAGGTCCGTTGAACGTCAACATTGACATGCCGACACCGCTGATGGGTTTCTTTATGGATACCACCATGACCTTTATGAACCTTATCCGGTACCACTTCTTTGATCGCTATCCGGATATTAAACTGATCGTGCCGCATGCAGGGGCCTTTCTCGGTATTTTGGCAGATCGTGATGCTGCCTTTGTGAAGCAGCAATACAACGCCGATATGTATGCGATTTTGCGCCATGTTTATTTCGACACTGCTGGCGCGGTTTTCCCACGTCAGTTACCGATGTTGCTGACACTGGCGGATGAGTCCCATGTGCTATATGGCAGTGATATTCCGTACACAGCTCCGATGATCGCCGCACAAATGTTGAAACTGTTTGAGCCTGAGACATACCGCGCCAAAATGGCAAACCGAATCACCAAATTGAAACACTTTGATCCGGTTATGACGCATTTTAAAAAGTTCCGTGCACTACCAACCGTGCTGAACATGTCGAGTAAAATGTTGACCGGTGCGGAAATTTTGTCACCGGAAATGGCGCAGGATATTTTGGTCAATAACGGGCAACGGCTGCTCGGTAAAATTTGACCGGATTAAAGCGTAAAACGCCTTATGCGGTGGCGGGATCATTCGTTTCGAGCCGCTGAATTTAAAAATATAAATAATTTCGTTCGGATTTTTCGCGAATAGTGGTTTTATCTATTATTAAAGTTCGTATTTTGCTTGTCATCACCTTGCGATCCTGTTAGACTACCAATTGGCGGGCAAAATCCCGCACTAATTCGTGAGGAGCGATTAATTAATGGGAACTGTAGTTATTGTCGGCACACAATGGGGCGACGAAGGTAAAGGAAAGATTACTGATTTCTTGAGCCAAGGCGCCAAGGTGGTTAGCCGTTATCAAGGCGGTGACAATGCAGGCCATACCATTCATGCCAATGGTCAAGTCTATAAATTACGCTTGATTCCGTCTGGTGTTCTTTATCCGCATCAGTTATCCGTCATCGGTAATGGCGTTGTGGTCAACCCTAAGAGCTTAGTCGGTGAACTGGCTCGGCTCGCCGAACAAGGGGTAACTGGTGAAAATCTACGAATCTCAGATCGTGCCCACGTTATTTTGCCTTACCACATTAAACTCGATAAATTACAAGAAGAAGCAAAAGGTGCCGATAAGATCGGGACGACGAATCGCGGCATCGGTCCGGCCTATATGGACAAAGCTGCCCGGGTCGGCATTCGAATGGCAGACCTTTTGGATAAGGATATTTTCGCAGAGCGGCTGAAGGCAAACCTGAAAGCTAAGAACGAAGAATTCGTCAAGGTCTATAACAGCACGCCAATGACGTTTGATGAGATTTTTGAAGAATATTACAACTACGGCCAGCAGTTGAAACAATATGTCTGCGATACCTCGATTGTGCTAAATGACGCGATTGATCAAGGTGAGCATGTGTTGTTTGAAGGCGCTCAAGGGATCATGTTGGACATTGATCAAGGAACGTATCCATTTGTCACCTCATCGAACCCAGCTGGCGGTGTCACGGTCGGTGCTGGCGTTGGGGCATCCAAGATTGATCGCGTGGTCGGCGTTGCCAAGGCATACACGTCGCGAGTTGGCGATGGCCCATTCCCGACAGAATTGCTTGATAAAACCGGCGACTTCATCCGGAATGCTGGGCATGAATTTGGGACCGTTACCGGCCGGCCGCGGCGAATCGGTTGGTTTGACGCGGTGGTTGTGCGCCATTCACGCCGCGTTGCCGGGATTACCGACTTGTGTCTCAACTCAATTGATGTGCTAACCGGTTTGGACACCGTTAAGATCTGCGTCGCTTATGAGCGTGACGGTGAACGGATTGAAAATTATCCGGCATCGTTGAAGTTCCTGAGTGAATGCAAACCGGTTTACGAAGAATTGCCAGGCTGGAAGGAAGACATTACCCATGCCAAGACACTAGCCGATTTGCCAGAAAACGCACGGCATTATGTTGAGCGCATCACCGAGCTGCTCGGAGTGGATCTTTTGACCTTCTCTGTTGGCCCGGATCGTGATCAAACCAACGTGATTGCGAACGTGTGGGATAAAGTGAAGTAACCGATTTGATTAACTAAAATTTTAAAAAAGCTGTCAGTGCGAGTTTTCTCGTACTGGTGGCTTTTTTTGCTGTGCGCGAGCCGCCGCGGTTAGAAGTCGGAGTGTAAGCGGCCTTGGGCGTGATGGCCGGGCTTTGGCCATTGCTCCTGAGGTCCTTACACGCAGTCTTCTGCGACGGGGAGCGCGTTATCGAAAGTGAGCGTAAATACTTTGTCACATTTAAAAAAGCATTTTTAATTGACTTCCGGACCCAAACCCGGTATATTCAAGTTGTTATATGAACACATGCTCATATGAACATTAAATATAAGGGCGGGATTATTGATGATAACAAACAAACCAATTGGCTTTTATTTGTTAGGTGTGGCTGCTTTTATCGGCGGCTTATTCATCACCCAACCGTTGGCACGCGCAGGGCTCTTGATTGCTGCTGCAGTCGCTGCCGGGTATCACGTAATTGCAGAAGGCGTGATTGAGACGATTCGGGATTCCAAAAAGCAACATCGATTTGCGCCGAACATTCATATTCTCATGGCATTGGCAGCAGTCGGGGCGATTGCGATTGGCAGTTATGAAGAAGCGGCCATGTTGATTCTGATTTTTGCTGGCGCGGACTTTCTCGAAGACTATGTCGAGAATAAGAGTCGCAAAGAGATTACCGCACTTTTGGCAATGGCACCACTTGAGGCCCGACGCTATGGGCATGATGGCGAGTTTGAAGTAGTGCCTGTTGCCGCATTGCACATCGGTGACCGCCTGCAGATTCTCAATGGGGCGCAGGTGCCGACAGATGGCGTGATTATTGCCGGGACTGCCAGCCTTGACGAGTCGGCGATCAGCGGGGAGAGTATCCCACGGGAAAAGCAAGTCGGAGATGAAGTTTTCGGTGGGACGCTTAACGGCCAGTCAACCTTTGATATGCGGGTGACCAAGGCCAGTGACGAAACGGTTTTTGCCAAGATCATTCAAATGGTTCAAACAGCACAAGCGACACCGACTAAAATGGCCAGTGTGATTCAGCGCTTTGAACCACTTTACGTTAAAGTCGTCTTGGCAGCATTACCTCTGGTGTTTCTGGCAGGACCGTTATTGCTCCATTGGTCGTGGATGACGAGCGTGTATCGCACCATCGTTTTTCTGGTGGCGGTTTCGCCTTGTGCCTTGGCAGCCAGTGCCGTACCTGCAACCTTGGCGGGGATTTCGAATCTGGCGCGGCATGGCGTGCTTTTCAAAGGCGGACGGTACTTGGCAAACCTGACGCAATTAAAGGCGATTGCGTTTGATAAAACCGGCACCCTGACAAAGGGGACGCCAACTGTGACTGATAGTGAATTTGCTGCCGATGTTGATCAAGCAGCGGTGATGGCAGTTGTCACGGCGATGGAAAAGCAAAGTAACCATCCGTTAGCCAATGCGATCGTGGCTCATTATCCGGCGACTGATGTGGTGATCGACACCGTTCACAACGAAATCGGCAAAGGGTTAACTGCCGATTATCAAGGCCATACCTATACAGTGGGTAAACCGCAACGTTTTACGCATGCGCCTGCGCTTTTCCGGCAGCGCGCCATGGCGTTGGGGCAGCAAGGGAAAACCGTGATTTTTGTGGCAGTCGATCAAACGGTGGTGGGCCTAATCGCGTTGATGGATGAAGCCAAAAGCAGTGCTAAAGCGGCCATGGCTTACTTGAAACATCATGATATTCAACCGGTTATGATTACCGGCGATGCGAAACAAACCGGTGAGGCTGTTGCCGCCGATTTAGGCATCAAACAGGTTGTGACCAACGTGCTGCCAGATCAAAAAGTAGCGGTGGTTAAGCAATTGCAGGAAACAATGCGGCCAATAGCGATGGTGGGTGACGGTGTTAATGATGCGCCGGCTCTGGCAAACGCAGAAGTCGGCATTGCGATGGGTTCAGGAACCGATGTCGCCATTGACGTTGCCGATGTGGTGTTGATCAAAAACGATCTCTCCCGGCTCGCATTTGCCCATCAGGTTTCAACCAAAATGAACCGTATTGTCGTTGAAAATCTTGTCTTTTCGATGGCGGTGGTGTTGCTCTTAGTCACGCTAAATGTACTGCAGTTAACCAACATTGCCTGGGGCGTCTTTCTTCATGAAGGCAGCACGCTCATGGTGATTCTCAACGGTTTGCGGCTTTTGCTAACGGAAGAAGGAACACATTCACAAACACCGCATGTGCAACCACAGCTAGGGTAACGGGTTCGGCTCGGTGAATCGTTGCATAACAAACTGCGCTTTTAATACCAAAGTCTGCTAAAATGAGGCTTAAGTATCATAAGGAGCGCATTGCGATGACAACGAATGATGTTCATGCGGCAGCTGCCAATAACAGTGAAATTCCGGATGACGCCGATTTACGAGATGTTCTTGATGTATTCAAAACCATGAGCGATCCCACGCGAATGCGAATTATTCTCGCTATTGCACAAGGACCCATTACCGTTAACGATCTTGCAGCCATGCTGGATCTTGGCCAGTCGACAGTTTCGCATCAGTTACGGTTATTAAAGCAGGCTCGATTAGTCGCCGGTGAGCGATCCGGCAAGCAGATTTATTATCATTTAGTCGATGACCATGTGTTGGAGATTTATGCGTTGACCAAGGCGCATATTGAGGAAAAGCAGCATAGGCAGTGATGAAGTACAATAACAGGCGGCGCCAACATGCAGCCTGACATTATCTTTTGTAAAGGCAAGTGTTTTTCCGGCTATCAGGAAGGCACTTGTCTTTTTGCGTTTATTGCCGTTTATCCTAACAGAAGAAACGGCTGCGTCTAAAAGCTGATATTTACATTATTAGAAGTAAATGATACCATCATTAAATCCCTGCGCTCAGGCAGTTTGCTAAATGGTAGCACTCATGACGGCTAATACGTCCGACTTAAGCATTGGCGAGCCAGCGTCTCTTTTCATTTGTAGACTAAGGATTTGACCGAGCGAAATTTAAAATGAAAGCGTTCGAAACTTAAAGGTGTTATGGAGGTGTTATATGTTTGGGCGGCCCATAAGTAATAGATATAAGTACTATTGGTATACAGTCTTCACGCAACTTAGATTTACCAGAATCATCAATATCATCTTTGTTGTCCAATTTCTAAAATTCAATTTAGTACAATTCGGACTTTTGCAGTCGGTATTTTTGTTATCGCAGTTTGCATCGGAATTGCCAAGTGGTGTTTTAGGCGATCTTTTTCGAAAAAAAGCGGTTATTATTTGGGGCTTGGTTTTACTGACGATTTCGCCCATGGTCATGATTTCGGCCAGTTTGGTAGGCAACGATTTTATGTTTACGACCTTGTTAGGTGCTTTTTTATTGGAAGGCGTGGGTAACGCGTTGCTTAGTGGGGCGGATGAGGCGCTTTTCTTTGAAGCAATTCGCAGAGACGGTCGGGCCAAACAGTATGCAAAGATTCGTGGTGAGGCACAGTTTATCGGGGCCATTGTTGTAGGCGCGGCAACTTTTTTAGGCGGCGTTTTATATGCAATCAATCGCGTGTTACCGTATTTTTTTCAGTCGTTAATGGTGGCAGTTGCGGGTCTGGTTATCTTTTCTGTGCGGGAGGATAAACGCGTCACTGCAACAATTGAAAAAGTTAAGGAACCTAGTCAAGTTAAGAATATCCTCACCGTTTTTGCGGAAATTAAAGCATCGACCAATGTTCTGTTCTTATTTATCTTTACGGCTTTGATGTCTGCAATGGTAAATGCCATTTTTGCGATGTTGCCAGCGTATTTTTCCAAACTCGGCTTTTCTTCTTCTGCAAATGGACTGATATTTATGCTCTTTAGTTTTGTGGGCGGATTGGTGGCAGCTCAGGCTTATCGGCTTACCAAGGTCAGTTCTAAAACATTGGCGCTTATCGTAGCCGGTATTTTAGGGCTGGGGGTGATCCTTCAGATGCAAGCAAGTATTTATTTCTTCTCTGCAGGTGTTTGCTTGTTGTACATAACAGTGGATATTCTAGATCCGATTGTTCTGGAAATGTTGAATCTGTGGGTGAAAGACTCTGCGCGGGCAACTTTAATCTCGGGCCTTTCATTTGCTACTAGTTTGGTGACGATGCTGCTCAATCCGTTAATCGGTATGTTGATTCAAGTATATGGAACAATTCCGATGTTAGTGATGGTTTCAATGTTCGCGATTGTCATGATCCTTTTTTTCGTTCATTTTAGTCTGAAATCAAAACCGCAAGAAAGCGAATAAAGTAATGGAAGGTAAGCGCGCAGATTGATGTGGACGATTCTGAACACCGATCAAGGTCTTGAATCTAAAACGACTTTAAAACGGACAAGCTGCTTAGTGAGAAAGTATTTTCTCGGTAAGCAGCTATTTTTATGGCTAAGGAATGAATGGCTAACATGCGCGGAGGTTATAACTCGCTGCTGAAATGACGTTATTTTAAAAATAAATCGCAAGCAATCAAATGATGTAAAACCACTATATAGTGTATGCTTATTTTAACAAACCACAAAATTTGGTGGATATCCCGTTACTTTTGCTTCTGAATCTTGTATACTAAATACATTGTTACAAGTTTTGCAAGTAAGGGTACGGGAGGACTAGCCATGATCGAATTTTATACACAAATCAAGAAACGGGATGGGCGGATCGTTGATTTTGATGCGACCAAGATCAGCACCGCGATAACCAAAGCGGCAGAAAGTGTGGCGAAACTGTCACCGCGCGATGTGTTAACCATTGACCACTTGACGGATACGGTTACGGCTAAGATTCGCGATCGGTATCATGATGATGTTGAGATTGCCGAAATTCAAACGGTTGTCGAGCAGACACTCATTGCCGCCGAAAAGTACGACTGGGCAGAAGCCTACACGCAATATCGGCTGAAGCGTGATTTAGCGCGCAAACAGAAGCAAGACGTTAATTACAATGTTGCGCGGCTGGTCAATCGCGATAAAAGTGTCGTCAACGAGAATGCCAACAAGGATAGTCGGGTGTTCTCGACCCAACGTGATTTAACAGCCGGTGCGGTGGCCAAAGCGATTGGCTTGAAAATGTTGCCGCCAGCCGTTGCCAATGCGCATTTGCGTGGCGACATTCATTGGCATGATCTTGACTATACCCCGTTCATGGCGGAAACCAATTGCTGCCTGATTGATTTTGACTATATGTTGAATCACGGCTTCTCCATTGGGAACGCCGAGGTTGAGCCGGCCCACTCGATTCAGGTGGCGGTGACCCAGATGACGCAAATTATCGCTAACGTGGCCTCCAGTCAATATGGTGGCTGTTCCAGTGACCGGACAGATCAGGTACTGGCGCCGTTTGCCGAGAAAAATTACCAGAAGCATTTGCGTGAATTCGGTGATGTGATTGATGATCCCGCTACCCTCAAAGCGTTGGCGGTGAAGCAGACCAAGAAGGATATTTATGATGCCTTGCAAACGCTGGAATATCAGGTTAACACCCTTTATTCAACGCAAGGACAGACCCCGTTTGTGACCGTGGGCTTTGGTCTTGGCACTAGCTGGATTGAACGTGAAATTCAAAAGGATATTTTGAAAATCCGGATTCTGGGTCTGGGCAAGGAACGCCGGACAGCGATTTTCCCGAAACTTGTCTTCACGTTAAAACGCGGCCTGAACCTTAATCCGGATGACCCAAACTACGACATCAAACAGTTGGCGATTGAGTGCGCCACCAAGCGGATGTATCCTGATGTGGTTTCCTATGACACAATCAAGCGGCTGACTGGCTCCTTCAAAGCGCCGATGGGTTGTCGCAGTTTCTTGCAAGGCTGGACCGATCCGAAGACAGGTAAGGAAGTCAATGCCGGCCGCATGAATCTCGGCGTTATTACGGTTAACCTGCCGCGGATTGCTATGGAGTCCAAAGGCGATAAAGATAAGTTTTGGAAGATTTTTGAAGAACGGATGCGCATCTGCAAGGAAGGTTTGCTTTACAAGATTGAACGAACCAAACAAGCCACGCCGGAAAGTGCCCCGATTCTTTATAAATATGGTGCATTTGGCCACCGTTTAGCCGATACCGATAGTATTGACGATCTTTTCAAAAATGGTCGTGCCACTGTATCGCTCGGCTACATCGGTCTATATGAAGTCGGAACGGTCTTTTATGGTTCAGCATGGGAGAAGAATCATGACGCCAAGGCCTTTTCCGTTTCGATTGTGAAGGCGCTGGACGATCATTGCAAGGCCTGGGAGAAACAATACGGCTATCACTTCTCGGTTTACGGCACCCCAAGCGAATCGCTGACTGACACCTTCTGCCGCGAAGACACTAAGAAGTTCGGCATCGTCAAGGACATCACCGACAAGGAATACTACACCAACAGTTTCCACTATGACGTCCGCAAGTCACCCACACCATTTGAAAAGCTCGACTTTGAAAAGGACTATCCGCAATACAGTGCCGGTGGCTTCATCCACTATTGCGAATACCCGAACCTGAAGCAAAATCCTAAGGCACTGGAAGCGGTGTGGGACTATGCATACGATAAAATCGGTTATCTTGGCACCAACACGCCGATTGATCAATGCTTCAAATGCGGTTTCAAAGGTGAGTTCACAGCGACCGCCAAGGGATATGAATGCCCGGAATGCGGCAACCACGATCCGGCTACCTGCGATGTCGTCAAGCGGCTTTGCGGCTACCTTGGCAATCCCAACAAGCGGCCAATGGTTCACGGACGGCAAGAAGAAATCATTCACCGCAAGAAACATATTACGTTCAGCCTGAATCAGGTGGCCAATCGCCGCGATAAGTAGGGTTGATCAAAGTGGCATGGAAAAAGATAATAGGAGCGATCGTCTGGAGATCAGACGGTCGTTTTTGTTTTCTAGAGACTGAATATAAATAGTAATCGGAGACTTTTCATTCCGCCCATTCGCGTGTAGAATCCAAGGCAAGTTCTTGCTGACGGTTGGAATAGCGTGATTGGAGGTGTGCCATGATAGCTGGTGTATTTACTGCTAAACAATGGCAAATAGCAGAACAATGGAATAATGGGTGGCTGATTGTTGCGATTATTGTCATTTTATTCATTATCTTCTGCCTCCTACTCGTTTCTTTTTATGTACCCAATCCCTGGAAGTGGCGGATTTTCGTACCTGCCATCCTTATTTGCATGAGTTTGACGGTTTACAGCTGGTTGCGAACGGACAATACGGCTAATTACCAATTTAATCAATGGGCCGCAAAAATCACACCGCAGATCCGCACTAAGAAAGCGGCTCTATTTACTTATGTCTCCGTCCCAGAAAGTGAAGTTAAAGGGTATCGGGCATTAAATGATTACCCGGCGCTTACAAGCTTACCCATGTATACGCGTCACCGAGTCATAGCATCAGTGGTCTATCTTGGGCGTGATGACAATGCGCGCTACTTTAAGTTAGACGGCTTAGTTTATCGTTATTCCGGACCAATACAGATCGGCGAACAGGCGGCTTTAAGCGGTTATCGTTTTCGGTTAAAGGATCGTGGCTATACTCAAATGGGATTCATAAATCCATCCAAGAATTTTACAGCCGCTCTAGTGATCCCGCGAAATCAGATTGAGCAGCATTACCATCCGTCTAAGGAGGTCGTCGTGACACTCGAGAAGATGGATGGTGAATGGACGACGGAAAAGGTCTATCGAAAGTGAAAAAGTTTGTGCAGTCATTTTGCAGGCTGACGGTGTGGGCAGATGGGTTTTGTTAGGATAAGCGAGCCTGCGCCGGCGATGAGGACGAGAACTAATTGCAGATCCATGCCTTATGAACTATATAAGGACAAGACCTGTAAGCAAATATAGTAGCCCAAGCGCAGAAAGGGTCAAAACTATGAAACTAAACCAGCTAGCAAAAATATGCGCTAACTTGCTAGGTATATAAAGCGGGGACTTGACGCTAAGACAGATAGTCTTGTAATACTTGACGGTAACAAATGCATCATTTTGGGAGAAAACGTCCTAATTGGCGATTAAGCCCTTAACTCCCCACAAAAAATAGCCGTTACCTGTTCGGAAACGGCTATGAAAATCACCGGTTGCTTTTACTTTGGATAAAGGAATTGGCTGTACAAGGCTCGGACATAACATAATAAGAGACTTTTTTAACCTATATAGCCTAACTGCATGAATGCTGTGTACCGCCGGAATCATCAGAGCTGCATGTATGTGGAATATTATTTAAATTCATTTATAGTTTTATATCTCCACACAAAAAGTGTTGGGGGCTCTCTAAGAAACCGGAACAAAAAACATTTGATTTTCTGTAAATTTCAAGCGCGTTCTTAAGATTTATTGGATTATTTCAAATAGCAGTACACCAATTCAATCTAGGTTATTTTTTAGGAATGCAAGTACGTTCTTCTTATCCGTTTTCATGCTTCCTGCCAAGAATGCAACTATGATGGCAATAACAGAGAGCACGAATTCTAATAATGACCACTTGAAAATTAACGTTAAGACTAACGGTACAAGGACTGCAATTAACAAGACGCCATCTCTGGGACCTAAATTAATATAAGGATACATCATCATTGAGTATCACTTCTTTCGTTGTCTAGCTAGGATAATACTAGTTGAACCATATCTTCAAATGCTATTTTGTTCTCCTTCAATAATCGGGAGAGTTCTTGGGCGAACAAGTTAGCTTTACGAAAGTCTACATTTTGGTGGTTAAACATCAGTTGGAGGCGGAATTGTATCCGGATAAGGATTGAATTGTGTCTCGGAAACAGGGACAAGAGGACAGATCCCTTCAGATATCGTCACTAAGCTGGCGAATGATGGTGATTGTCTATAGTTCAATACCATCATGGTCATCTCCTTGTAGCTTTGCGAACGGAATGTTTGAAAAAATGACCCTTATAGATGAGAAAAGATTGACGAAACAGATGGTAAACGCTTACTGGACTATCTAACTAAAGTACTACGCCCTTATCTTTTCTCTGTCAAGTTGGATATGGATACGAATGAAAAAGTTGATACTTACTCAAAATAAGGACGGTTTTTATCAAGCATATGCTGTGATAAGCTAAGAACATCAAAAATTCTGCGAAAGGCAGTGATGTAAATGATCCTGTTAGGTAACCTATGCCGAATGGTTACACTTGTTTTCGTCCTTATTAGCAGCATTCTCATTAGCAAGCCAAAAATGACGCGGATTCGTTTTATAAAACTAGCAACACTAGCAATTACCGCCGCTGTTTTCTTCGCACTGAGTCTGTGGCTGGAGAAAGAAGCCTCTGGTGCCGTTTCATCGTTAGTAGGGATGGTGATGGTTGTTATTGTGGCACTTGAACTGGGATACATACGCAAGCGCAAGATGGTCACGCGTTGAGAAGTACTCGCACATGCTTATTTTGCATGCTGACGATGTGGCCAGACGGGTTTTGTTAGGATGAGCAAACCTGCGCCACCGATGAGAACCAAGACTATTTGTACATCAATTCCCCGAAACCAGATAAGATATAACGCTGTTAGGCAAAAGATCAAGCCCATTAAAGAAAAAAAGGTGGCTATGAGTAAACGGCTTGTAATAGACCAACTTGCAAAAATATCTGTTGATTTTGGATCAGAGGCCCGACTCCAAATTAACAAAACGATGGCATAAATTGACCAGATAACCTGCGCAAGCCAATGAGGGAAAAAGCCCAAGAATGTTGTCGCTGCCACTCCAGTCATGATTAGACTAGCCGTCATCAAAACAGCCATAACAAGCTGATGCCGGCTCACTTTACTATCCTTAATCAATTTTTCGTTTAACTCAGAATCGTCGAGGATCAGGGTATCAAGCGACACCGAAAAGATCCGGGCAATTTGAGTCACTGTTTCTAAGTCCGGTAAATTGCGTTCATTTTCCCAGTTAGATACCGTGTGCCGCGAAACGTGTAATTGTTGTGCCAAGTCAGCTTGCGTCATGCTGTGTGCGGTCCGAATCTGCTGAAGCTGTTTTGAAAAGTTCAAGATGATCACCTCGCTTGGTTTGATTGTGGCAGAGGAGGTCAGAAACAGCAAGAAAGAGAGAAGATCCGCAGCGCGCGTTATTCGAGACAAGACTATTACCCGGGAAATTTTGCATTCGGTGGCTGGTGAAAACCGATTACCAAAGCAAAAACTTAAAATAAATGTCAATTTGTCAGCATTCGCAGTGTTAGCAGAAGATGCTCCTGCACTAATCGCCATAATGTTTGACAAGTAAATCATCATGCTTGTGATCAACGCACATTTCATGCTATACTCCATTCGGTGCCAAACCACGGTGAGTTCGTAACGATCGGCGCGTATGCGTTCAGAAGGTCGAAGCGGCTCGCCATTTTTTTATGAGCGCGAGCCGGCGCGGTTAGAAGTCGGAGTGTAAGTGGCCTCAGGCGTGATGGCCGGGCTTTGGCAATTGCGCCTGAGGTCCTTACCCGCAGACTTCTGCGCCGGGGAGCGCGTTATAGATAATATGAAGTGACCCCCTAGATTGTCGACTCGGGGATTTAGACTGATAATGGTGTTGTGTTAAAACGAGCCATACAATCATTACCCCATGACAATAGGAGGTCACTCACATGGAAAGTATAGTTTACGTCGGGATGGATGTCCATAAAGCCACTTACAGCCGACGGCGTCAACTTTTTGTGGGTTTAACTTGTAAACTTTTTGCTAGAATGCTTTTTCAACTTACAACTGATGTGTGATACCGTATTGCCAGCCGCGATGTTTCCCACTAGCGAGTTCTACAAACGCT
>SKEL01000052.1_pt1 | contig 129336 bp, 112 predicted proteins | sample 4826741 | NCBI WGS metagenome assembly SKEL01 (sample SAMN11008810, study PRJNA524170) | human gut metagenome | biome: Human fecal sample; material: Feces; isolation source: fecal sample from pouch patient p33 | host: Homo sapiens | place: Israel: Tel-Aviv | collected 2016-03-22
CCTTCATGTTGGACATTATGTTGGTTCATTATCCGAGCGTGTTCGTTTACAGAACTCCGGCTTATATGATGAAATTTATATTATGATCGCAGATGCACAGGCATTGACAGATAATGCAGAACATCCTGAAAAAGTTCGCCAGAATATTCTTCAGGTTGCGCTTGACTACCTTGCATGCGGCATTGATCCTGAGAAATCTACCATCTTTATCCAGTCCATGGTTCCGGAGCTTACAGAGCTTACTTTCTATTATATGAACCTTGTTACTGTAGCACGTGTACAGCGTAACCCTACTGTTAAATCCGAGATTCAGATGCGTAATTTCGAAGCAAGTATCCCTGTTGGATTCTTCTGTTATCCGATCAGCCAGGCAGCAGATATCACTGCATTCCATGCAACTACTGTTCCGGTTGGAGAGGATCAGCTCCCGATGCTTGAGCAGTGTAAAGAAATCGTACACAAATTCAATACCGTATACGGCGAAACCCTTACAGAGCCTGAGATCATCCTTCCATCCAATAAGGCATGTCTCCGTCTGCCGGGTATTGATGGAAAGGCAAAAATGAGCAAGTCTCTCGGAAACTGCATCTATCTTGCAGATGAAGAGGCAGATGTTAAGAAGAAAGTTATGTCCATGTTCACAGACCCGAATCATCTTCGTGTGGAAGACCCTGGCCGTGTGGAAGGAAACCCTGTATTTATTTATCTGGATGCTTTCTGCAAGCCGGAATATTTCGCAGAGTTCCTGCCTGAATACCAGAATCTGGACGAGCTGAAAGCACACTATACACGCGGTGGTCTGGGTGATGTTAAGGTTAAGAAGTTCCTAAACAAAGTACTCCAGGCAGAGCTTTCTCCAATCCGTGAGAGACGTAAATACTGGGAACAGCATCTGGATGATGTATATGAAATCCTCAAAGAAGGAAGCAAGGCTGCTGAAGCAAAAGCAGCTCAGACACTTCATGATGTACGTTCTGCCATGCAGATCAACTACTTTGACGATAACAGTCTGATTAAGTAATTTCGTAAGGCAGTACCATCCTGTGAATATTTCAAATTGAAACAGAAACTTCCTTTATCTAATCAAAGTAAATAATTTGACAACAGGTTCAGACAGAGAGTACACAATCTCTCATATCTGAACCTGTTTTTGTTTTCTGTTATTTTTTCTGTTCAAAATGTTTCTTCACAGATTTTCTTCTCTTCTTTTTTTCTTCGTAAAGAGCCTTATCCGCATCTTTTAGTACATCTGAAATTACCAGTTCACTGCCGCAGCGGACAACATGATATCCCACGGACAGTTCCACATAATATGGTTTGTCAGAATCACAGTTAAATTCATTGCTCTCTCTTCGTATCTGTTCCCGGATTCTCTGTCCGTCATCCTCATTTCCCGGAATCATTGCGCAGAACTCATCGCCGCCAATTCTTCCTGTCACTCCGTTTTCTCCCACTGCTGATTTCAGAGTCTCTGCACACCGCCGGATTGCAAAATCTCCTTCTATATGTCCAAAAGAGTCATTGATTTCTTTCAGATGATCCAGATCCGCAAACAGAATCAGCATCTCTTTTCCTGCATTTTCCCTGTTCATCTGTACTGCTTTCTCCATAAAACCTCTGCGGTTGAGAGATCCTGTCAGCGCATCGGATTCTGAAAGAAAGTTCAGGACTTCATTCTTCTCCCTGACTTCTCTGACCAGTGCTTCCAGTTTCTGCTGCATTCTGCGCTGTTCTTTTGACATCTGGTACATACGAAGCATATTTCCGATCTGCCTGCTGATCAGATAAAAAAGAGCCAGATTCGCAGGATTAATCTCTGCAACCAGAATTCCATACTGCATCTCACCTGAGAAAAGACAGAGAATGGTGGCTACATAATTCTGGTCCTCTTTCTTTCTGCATACGATTCTGCCATTACCGGCATATACTGTGGAAACCTCCGGGCGTTCACCTTCTTTATATGAAATAATCTCCTCGCCCATCTGGTACGCTGCCAGATACATTTTATCCGGGCATTTCCATTCTTCGTCTCTGTAATGAGCAATTGGCTCCTTAAATATATAAAGATAAGACGCCTTCGCATTCAGCGCATTCAGTTTTACAAGTGCGCACCTGTACATTTCCTGTTCATTGTTCATATGACACAGCATATCTTTGGAAATCAGCGGTACGAACCAGCTTTCCTGCTGAAATGTACTGAAATGTTCTTTCTCGCTTTTGATATTGTATGCCACAATCTTATCATTTAGCAGCCTTTTTCTCAGAAGCAGGTTCTGAACAATCTCTCTGTCTGGTTTTTCTTTTTTCAGCTCCATCTGAATACACTCATCTACAAACTGATCAAGTACTTTCAGCAGAGAATGAGGGCTGATCGTTCCACTGAGTTCACTGACAAACAGTTTCTGCAAACCCCTCTTTATATTTTCTTGACTCTCCGGGATTCTGAAATCCACTTTCAGAATAAATCTCAGATAGTCTCTTGCAGCCTTCTTCAGATCTCTGTTAGAATTGTCCGGAAGGATTTCTTTTAACATACTGTCCAGATAACTCTCCACAATATTTGTCCAGTGTACCTCTTCTCCAAGAATCGAAGTTTCTTCATAGGATTTTCTTTCTACCGCACATCCACATGATTCACGAATTCTTACTTCTGCCGGAACTACAACAGAACGACATTTCTTTTCTTTGCACAGCTCCACTGCACCAATAATAGCCATATATCCCATGTCAAATGCATTCTGCAGTACAGTTGTCAATGGTGGATTCATTGTTTCAGCAAGTTCCCAGTCATCAAATCCGGTAATCGCAATATCTTTTCCCACTGTTTTCCCACGTTTGCTACATTCCCTGTACGCAGTCTCTGCCATGACATCATTTGCGCAGATCATTGCATCCATGTCCGGATATGTATCCAAAAGCTGATTGACCTGTTTTTGTACACATGATGAATAGTCTCCGTAGGCAATTCGGTCCGATTCAAAAGGAATTCCGTATTTTTTCATTACATCATATACAGCCTGTCTGCGTTCTCTGGCATCTGTATTGCCATGAGGACCTGCAAGGTAGGTAAAATTTCTGTAACCGTGATCCCTCACCAGATGTTCTGCAATTGTATACATTCCATTATAATTATCTGCGATAATAGAAGTGGACGTTCCCGTTTTATCTCTTTCCTCAAGAAGAACACGAGGTTTATCTCTGTATTTTTCCAGAAACACGGCACTCTCATTTTCGTCCAGAAAAATACAGAGTGAGCCATAGGCAATTACTAATGCATCCAAATCCGCAAACGCCTGATAATCATAAGCAGCATTAAACTGGTAATCATAATCATCTTCTACATCTTCTCCGAAATAGGACTTATAATAATAGCTGCTATGAATTCCGAGGAAAAATATAACATTAACATTCATAGAATGCGCTGCATGGAAAATCCCCTGCATCAGATCCATTGTATGCGGCGAATTTGCATTCCCTATCATTACACCAATCGTATATCTCTTCTCCACGACTTCTGCTTCCTTTCCAAAAGCTTTGAGTTTCGTTTTATTTTACAATAAATTGAGAATTTTTTCAATATACTTTGGTTATTTTGCTTAAGTTTCTGGCATCCATTTTCCTTTCCATGCATAAATCAACATCAGTACCATTCCCACTGCCCAGGATACCGGATACAGCACATAAATAATATCGATACTGCTGAAGTGTGGAACAACAAACTGGATCCACAGAATACGAAACAGACACAGTGCCAGAAGCATCACTACCATTGGCGGCACAGTCTTTCCTGTTCCACGGATGGTCCCTGCCAGAGAATGCATAATTGCCAGCAGAAAATAGAACGGACAAAAATATTTCATTGCCTGTGCGCCGTAATAAATGACTTCTTTATCACTGCTGAAAATTCCAATGATCGGTCTGGAGAAAGTCAACAGGAGGATTCCTGTCACAATTGTGTAGCAGACACTCATTGCCAGCGTTACACGCAGACCTTTCTTAATTCTGTCTGTTTTTCCTGCACCGTAGTTCTGTCCGGTAAAGGTTGTTGCTGCCATACTGAAGCTCATGACCGGAAGAATATTGAATCCGTCAATCTTCAGATATGCACCAAAACCTGCCATTGCACTGGCACCAAAGCCATTGACACCGGACTGTACCAGTACATTTGAAAAAGAGATTACCGTGTTCTGGATTGCTGTCGGCAGGCCGACCTGGATAATCCGTCCTGCCATTGTTTTATCAATAGACAGTTTCTTCAGATTTACACGGTAAATATCCGGGACTCTCACCAGAAACCACAATGCAAAAATACTGGATAACACCTGACTGATATCTGTTGCGATTGCTGCACCTTCAACTCCCATGTGCATTCCGCCAATGAGCCACAGATCCAGAAAAATATTGGAAAAGGATGCCACTGCCAGATACATCAGGGAACGTCTGGAATTACCTGCTGCATTCAGGATTCCTGCTGCCATGTTATAGATTACATTAAATACAAGTCCATAGGAATAAATCCTTAAATACAGTACTGACTGGTCCATAACTTCTTCCGGAGTTTTCATCCATCGAAGGATTGCCGGTGAGAATATGATTCCCGCAATTGTGAGAACAATTCCCAGAATAAATGCAAGCATTAACGCCGTATGTACCACGCGCTGGACACCTTTCTCATCTCCGGCTCCATAAAACTGTGATACAATAACCCCGGCTCCCGCAGATGCGCCCATGCTGAATGCGATCAACAGACAGATCAGTGATGTACTCGAACCAACTGCTGCCAGTGCATTACTGCCTACAAAATTTCCTACAATAATAGAGTCCACTGTATTGTACATCTGCTGAAGCAGATTTCCCAGTATCAGTGGAATCGAAAACAGAAGAATCTGCTTCCAGATGGTTCCTTCTGTCATAGTTTTTGCCGGCTTTGGCTTCATTGCCATGCTACGGCTTTTCTCATTTACTGCCACTATTCTTCCCCCTCATCCATTTTTACACATATTCATTATAAAATATTTCTATTAAAAATCAAGACAACATCACCTGAAAGAAGCTCCTCTGACAATAAAGAAACAAACAGGATCATCCTGAAGCTTACATATACTCAACTCCATAATGATCCTGTTTCTATTTTCACTTTTATTTACTTATTTACTATGTTTTACCCACAAAAAACGAAATAATCAAATCAGATACCATTTAATCTCATTTGCCTCCAGATGTAACTGGAAGCTGCTTCCGTCGCCTCTGTAGACAACAGTATCCTGTGGTTCATAGGTGTTGTTGACTACGCAGTATTTGCCATTTTTTACATAAGCGTGTACTTCTACATTGTAGTTGGTGGAATACCAGCAGTGCAGTTCTTCTTCTGCGGATGCGGACCAGAGGACTGCGCGGTAGAGCACACGGCTGTTCTTGAAACTGTATGGAAGTCCGCTGATATAAACTCCTCTTCCTTTGCCAAAAGTCTTTACCGCCATCTGTACTTCCTGGTCTTTCTGGATCAGGATTTCTGTTTCCGGCAATGCGAAGATGTTCTTCTTTCCTTCCCCAAAATCAATTTCTCCATCTGCATCTTTCAGGATAAAATGATCTCTGTGTTCTTCCCAGTTGTACTTGTCAGTATTCAGATTGATTCCGTGTTCTTCCTCCACTCCCAGTACGTCATCCAACTGGATAAATCTGCCCTGCCACTGGTGTGCCGCAGGTTCGCCTACGCCGATAAATCCGCCGCCATTGTACACAAATTCTCTGACTGCCGTAATAACTGTTTCGTCGATCCAGTTTTCGCCGCCTGACTGGGCGGTGTCCGCATCTCCCACATTGATCACTACATCAAAGTTTTTCAGCAGTTCTTTGTCTGCTCTGATATCATCAAAGCTGATAAAAGACACATCAAACGGTGCGCCGCTTAACGCTTCGATGATTCCGAAATAGGAATAATTCTGTTTGTAATAGATGGCATGATGTACCATATGATTTCCCCAGGAACGCATTTTTCCCCAGCAGTTCAGGACTGCCACACGTTTCACGCAATAAGGGGTAGTTCCCTGAATATTATCGTATAAGGTACGGAACTCTTCACAGACTTCTTTAATATACTGTACAAAATCCGGGAACTCCAGTGCCAGTTTCAGATATCCACCGTATCCGATTCTCTGGATCGGGCTTCTAAGGATGGCTCTTCGGGCTGTTACCCAGTTTACCTTTGCCTCTTTTACAGGATCGCCGCCTTCATGGAACGTATCCGGGAAAAAGTATGGCAGGAATCTTCCTTCTGTATATTTTACATTTTTAATATCACTGAACAATCGTAAGGTTGCGCCGTTTCCAACACTTCCAACTACTGCATCCAGCCCGATACTCGCAAACTCATCCATGAACGGTTCCATACCGATCCAGTGATCTCCCATGAACATCATGGCTTCTTTTCCATATTCATGGACGATATCTACCATCTCTTTGGCAAGTTTGGCTACCTCACGTCTCTGGAATGCCTGAAAATCCTTAAATTCTTTTGACGGAATTCTGTAGGTGTTATTCATATATCCCTGGTCAATAATATATTCCGGACGGAAAGGATAGCCCACTTCTTTTTCAAACTGCTGAAGAATATATGGACTGACAGATGCAGAATAGCCAAACCAGTCTACATATTTTTCTCTCGCAAGTTCGTCAAATACAAGGGTGAACTGATGGAAAAATGTGGTAAATCTTACGACATTTACATACTCATGAGTGTCCAGAAATCTGCGCAGGCGCTCCAGAGAATGAGCTCTTGTTTTCGGCTGGCGCACATCAAATGTGATCTGTGGTTCTACGTCCTTCCATTCATTTACTACCGCATTATACATATGTACCGGGTCCCACATAATATATGCCAGGAAGCTGACTGTATATTCATGAAACAGTTTTGCAGCAGAAATCACTACGTTTCCTGTCGCTTCTTCATAAGACCACTGATCCGTCGGTACCGGTTCGCCTGTGGTACGGTCCATTACTTCCCACCATCTGCGAATATCATCTCGCGTATTGACTGCAAGCATATCCGGATAGAGGTGATCCATCAAGTGGATTTCCAGCGTATCTGCAACTGCTGTATGAAACGATGTCATAATATACATCTGCTGTATTTCTTCCGGATGCGCTTTCGCCCAGGCATTGTCCTTGCGGGTGGTATAGTAAGTTGCGTAGATTTTTGCTCCCGTATCTTTTAATTCCTGTGGAAACTCTGTTCCGTCACAGTCACGGATGGCATCTGCACCCCATTCTTCTATCATTTCCAGTGTCTGTGGTACCACATCTAAGTCAGTTGGTATAGTTACACGGCCTTTTCCCATTCTTTCGTTACCTCCTTCATTTTTCTGACAGACAAATGATTGATAATTGCTTTCTCTTTCCTGTCTGTTTCTGATCAGATAGCAGTTTTTCGCTTATTTTTTTGTTTTGATGATATCAGGGGCAAAATACCTTTTAATCCTGATGTCATTTTAATTCTGTAATTATATTATTTCTCAATGTAACCTCACCGTCACTCATATTCTTACGTAACAGAGGCACTCCTTTCCTGATATAAAACTGATTCTCTGTCACATAAGCATCCGGGTTTCCGGAAGGGCTTAAGATTCCTCCGAGATCATCATAGCTGACATTCTTTCGGAAGGTATTATGAATTGCCTCTTCCAGGCAGAACATGACACATCCGCCCTCGTTCAGCCTGCTGTAGTTATACTCATATATCGTCCCGTCTCCGGAATCTGCATCATATGCCATGCCATCCTGATTTAATCTTGTATCTACGGCCTCGTTAAACCGGAACAGAGCATCTTTGCATTTCCACGGCCAGATTGCTGCTGCTACCTTTCCCATTCTGTTTCCTGCATAACGGTAAATACGGTCATTCATTTCCGCTGCACAGGAATCGGAAATATTGTGTTCTACTAACGGCCTGAGTGCATACATCGGCGTAATGGCATCCCCTCCGGCATTTTTTACATAGTTATTTCTGAGAATAATATTCTCATGTCCATACTGTAAAAAACATTCTTCCTGAAGCTTTGCACCTGTAAATCTGGCATGCTGATAGGTATATCCCACTGCAATTCCCCAGCGGCTTACATTCCAGACACAGCAGTTTTCGACCTTTATCCCGTCATATCTGGCAACACCGGTCTGTTCTTCATTTTCCGGTTTCAGGGCGGTCATATAAATTCCACCGTTGTTCATATGCTTGTTATAAACATTTCCATTTACGTCATGGATCATAAGGTTTTGCAGGGTAATTTCGTGGAGTGTACCGCCGTTTTGGGCTACAACTGCAACACCGGTTCTGTCCATTTTGTGAGGTGCAGAATACTGATTTATTTTTTCGCGGTCTGCTTTCTCACAGCCTTCTACAATAATGTTTTGAGAATTTGAATCCTCTCGTCTGGCACTCTTTTCCATAATATTTTGAAAACCAGAAACATCCTGACCAGTTTTTGTTCTCTCCGTTATTTCCCTGGTAAGATTATCTTTATTTGAAATCTCCAGATCATGAATCCAGATATATTCCGCATCGTAAAGAAGAACTGCGGAGGATACATTTCCCTGATATATATGCGCCGGGAAATCCAGTCGGGTACCATAATCCTGATACCAGATTCCCGTTCCGTTTGCACAGATATGGGGCAGATTTCCTTCCCCGTAAGGTGCAATCTCTATCAGATTTCCTTTCTCTCCTTTTCCTCTGATATGAAGATACTGGTCTTCAAAAACAGAACCTCTTTCCAGCAAAATACGGTCGCCTGCACCAAGTTCTCTCCCCCTGATCTGGTGCAGAGTTCTGAAAGGAGTCTCCTGTGTCAGACCGTCATTTGTATCTTTTCCGTTAACTGAGCTGACATAATATGTTGTGGATTTCCTTTTCATATTCCATCTCCCGTATTCTCTTTTTAATGATCATGGCAACTTCTTCATATGTGAAGCTGTCTCCGTGATATCTTGTAAACAAGTCTCTGTTTGCTTCATAAAATGCCTGTTTCTCTTCTTCAGAAATCTCGCGATAAGTGTAATTCTTTTTCACCTTTTCACTCTCTGATACAAAATCCAGGCAAAAACGTGTCTGCTCATATCTGACATAGGCAGGCAGGGAAAAATGCTCTGCTCCATATACAATCTCGCCTTTTTGGAGCATTTCTTCTCTTTTATGGTTTTCCTTCTGTCGTCTGTCTTCCACCCCATTCAGGGTATCGTCTTCGATCAGCTCCAGTTTTTTTGCAAAAATCAGCTCTGCTCTCAGGTGTTTTTGCTCTTTTTCATTCATGATCAGTTCATACATAACCCCATAAACTCCTCTTTATTTCTTACTGTTTACCACGTATCCGCCCTCTTGCTTTGCCGGACAGGATATTGATATCGCAGGTAAGCAGTATTCTTTATTTTACTGCACCCGTCAGTCCGTTTGAGAAGCTCTTTTGCAGGCAGAAGAAGATGATTGCTGTCGGCAGTGTACAGATCAGAACACCCAGCATCAACATTCCATAATCAACACTGTATCCACTCTTTAAGTTAGCAACCAGCATCGGCATGGTAATAGAGGCATTATCCTGAAGGATGACCTTCGGCCAAAGATAATTATTCCATGCATTCATAAACGTTACTGTCATTGCTGCGCCGTAAGTAGACTTCATGATCGGTACATACATACGGAAAAAGATTGTCACTTCGCTCATTCCTTCCAGTCTGCTGGCTTCGATAATATCTATCGGGAAGGATCTGGATGCCTGCCGAAACAGCATGATCATAAACGGCGTGGAAACCGACGGCAGTACCAGTGCGATCCAGCTGTTTACCAGTCCCACTCCGGAGAACATTTTAAACAGCGGGATCATCAGTGCTACAAACGGAAGCATCATAGCCAGAAGAAGGATACTCATCAGCGTATCTTTTCCCTTGTCATGGTAAATCTCAAATCCGTATCCTGCGATGGAGCATACCAGCAGGGAAATAAATGTGATCAGAATTGCATTCCTGAAAGAGTTAAACATGGCAAGTCCAAGGTTCTGATTTGCTACCAGTGTTTTGAAATTCTCTATCAGATATCCACCCGGGATCAGGCGTCCTCTTACGATATCAATGCTCTTATTGGTTGCTCCGGAGAGCATATAATAGAGCGGAAAAACGGACAGTAAACTGGCAATGACTAAGATTGCGTAGGATATAAAACGTTTGATTTTTCTAGTCACGGCTGTCACCTACTTTCATCTGGATTGCAGACAGGATTGCCACGGAAACAAGGATGAATACAGACAATGCTGCTGCATAATTAAACTTCGGTGTCTCCACAAAGGAGATATTAAATATGTAATGTGCAAGGGTCATGGTTGATTTGCCAGGACCTCCTGCAGTCAGGTTTACAGACTCATCAAACAACTGCAACGTTCCTGATGTGGACATGATCGCAGTCAGAAGAATGGTCGGTTTCAGCAGTGGAATGGTAATCTTAAAGAACTGCTGAAACGCAGTTGCTCCGTCAATACGGCTGGCTTCATAGATAGACTGGTCAATGTTCTGGAGCCCTGCCAGATAGAATACCATGTTATATCCGGTCCATCTCCAGACCAGTGCAATGATGATCACAAACCGGGCTGCCCATGCATTCTGGAACCAGTCTACTGCGCCGATCCCCATCTTTGTGAGAATCATATTTACAAATCCGTCCGGTGCAAACAGGGACTTAAAGATCATGGAATAAGATACCAGAGAAGTTGCACACGGAAGGAAGATCATGGTTCTGAATAATCCTTTGAAACGAAGCGTGGCATCATTCAGAAGCTGTGCCAGGATCAGTGCCAGGATCAGCATGACCGGTACCTGAATGATAAAGTAAAATACGGTATTAAATAAACATTGTTTAAAAGTTCTGTCTTTTAAGATTCTGCTGTAATTGGCAATCCCCGCCCAGGTCTGTGCTGCTCCCATTCCTTTCTTAAAAGAAAGCAGGATTGCCTGAAACATCGGATAAAAGCAGAATACAAAGATCAGCAATGATGCAGGGATCAGAAACGCCCAGCCGATCAGGTTGTGCTTTTTCTGAAGGCTCATTTTCTTTTTTCTATCTGATGTGTTTGCCATTGATGTCCTCCTGAAAACAGGGCTGCCGCAAAATCACGTTTGGTATTTTGCGACAGCCCGGATGATTTACTGTCAGTTTCGATAGAGATATCAGGAATTATAATATCTTAATATCACTATTATCCTTCAATATTAAACTCTACAGTTTCCTGTGCTGTCTGAAGTTCTTCTGCTACATCTGCACCACTCTGTACAACGTTTGTAACTACGTCTGTCAGTGCGCTTCTGATATCAGAATAGTATGCACCGCAGTCAAATGCCGGAACTTTGCTTGCATAGTCTACGATATCCGCATAAACTTTCTGTCCGCCGTAGAAATCGGATGCTTCCTGATATACATCAGATTCTGCTGCCGGAAGGTAACTTGCGATCGCACCTGCGTTTACAAGAAGGTCATCATAAAGTTCTACGCTTCCGCCGAATGTAGATTTGATGAAATCGTAAGCGAGGTCAGGATTCTTGCAGTTGGAAGATACTGCCCAGCTTGCGCCGCCGCAGTTTGCATAGTTTGTAGCACCGTCTACATCGTCCAGTGCAGGCATATCTACGATTGTCCATTTACCGGACTGGTCTTCTGCTGCCTGTACGGATGACATGATCCAGCATCCATTGATAACGCCTGCTGCATCGCCATTATTCATGGAAGCAATGTACTGATCCCAGTCCGTGTACTCTGTCATATATCCTTCGTTTACAAGCTGTGCATAAACTTCCACAGCCTGTTTCAGAACTTCGTTATCTGCGATCTTTACTTCGCCATCCACGATCGGAGAAGCACCTGCTGACTGAAGCATTTCCAGTACAAGCTCTGATCCGCCGGAAGTTGTCAGCATTGGTGTATCTGTTTTTTCTTTTACAGTTTTCGCAAGTTCCATGAATTTAGACCATGTGATATCTTTGAAATCATCGGTTGTCAGTCCGGCTTCTTCTACGATATCGGAGCGGATTGCCATGATAGTTGCGCCATTATCAAACGGTACACCATAGTTTTTTCCATCTACTGTAGAATCTGCAAGTTTACCTGTAGAGAACTGTGAAAAATCAATTCCGGAATCTGTCAGGTCTGTAAATACATCCGGGAAACTGGTAACGTCTTTATGGTAGGAATAATCCTGCATTAAGAAGATGTCCGGAAGTGTGCTGTAATCGCCGGATGTTGCGGCTGTGATCAGTTTTGTCTCGATATCGCTGTAAACGTTCTCCTGGATATCCAGTTTAAAATCCGGATGATCTTCCTGATAGATCTTCTCTGCCTGCTGCATTGCATAGATATTAAAGTTCGGATCCCAGCACCATACGGTTAATGTCTGATCGTCATCTGCTGCGGCAGCCGGAACTGCGGCCATCATAGATCCTAACATTGCAGTTGCCAGTAAAACGCTTAAAAATCCTTTTTTCTTCATATAACTTTTTCCTCCTTGAATTATCGTTTGAAAATTTCCGTTTCTTTTTATCTGTTTATAGAATACTTTCTTTTAAAATTTTTTTCAATTCGCTTTTTGCTTTGTTTTTTAGAAATCTTGCTCTATCACAAAAATTATGGTATTATAGAAAAAATATTATCAGTAAATTTTATATCTGTTTATTTTTACTATAATGAACGATGATAATTTTATTTTTCATTATTTTTTATATATTTATCCCAATATATATCATGGATTGCGTTTAAAAAGCAGGCATAATATACATTTAACCATTTCAGACAAAATTACTAAATTATTGGCAGTTTCAATAAAGTGAAATCCATGTAGTGATGGGCTCAGGCGACTGATTACCTGAAAGTTGAAAATAATTTTCCGGAACAGTTCCACCTTCACTGCTCATAATTCAAAGGAGAATTTTCCATGAGTACACAATCGCTTCGTTTCAGTCCTGAACACAGCACTCCTCATGATGTCACACTTTTAAATGCCTCTTCCTCCCGCTATGAAGGCGACTGGCCCAGTATTCCGCACTCTCATGCATTTACAGAATTATTCTATGTGCGCGACGGACAGGGGGAATTTCTGATTGAGGACAATATTTTTCCTATATCAAAGGATGATCTGATCATTGTAAATCCACATATCAATCATACGGAAATCTCCAGAGGCAGTCCGCCTCTCAGTTATTTCACGGTAGGCGTAGACGGACTGTGTTTTTCATTTAATGACCATAAAGAATATCGCATTTTCAACTGCCGGGAGAAAAAAACGGACTTACTGTTTTATTTTAACTCTCTTTTTCAGGAACTGGATAAGCAGTCCGAAGGATATGAACAGATCTGCAAACATATGCTGGATATTCTGATCCTGCAGCTCCGCCGAATCACAGATTCACCATTTGATCTGATCACTGCTCAGCATCCCAGCAAAGAATGTGCTTCTGTCAAACGATATCTTGATTCTAATTATGGAGAAAACATTACTCTTGACCATCTTTCAGCCCTCAGTCATCTGAATAAGTATTATCTGAGTCATGAATTTACAAAGTATTACGGTATTTCTCCTATCAGTTATTTAAATCGAAAGCGAATTGAAGTGTGTAAAGAATTACTGGAAAATACCGATTACGGTATTTCAGATATCGCACATCTGGCAGGATTTTCCTCTCAGAGCTATCTCTCCCAGAGTTTCCGCAAATCCTGTGGAATGACTGCCGGAAATTATCGTAAACTTAAGAAAAAAAGAAAGGAAGCAATGTGATACCATGCAATTTACATTTCCAGATTACTATAAAGAATTTTCCTGCATTGCAGGAGCCTGTCCGGATACCTGCTGTGCGGGCTGGCAGATTGTCATTGATGAGAAAACGCTGAAAAAATATCAGCATTTCAGAGGACCTTTCCGTAATCGTCTCCACAATGATATTGACTGGAAAGAACAGGTTTTCCGTCAGTATAACCGCCGCTGTGCATTCCTGAATGAAGAAAATCTGTGTGATATTTACACGGAAGCAGGTCCGAAAATGTTCTGCAAGACCTGTCGGACTTACCCAAGACATATTGAAGAATTTGAAGGTCTGAGAGAAATCTCCCTGTCTCTCTCCTGTCCGGAAGCAGCAAGGATTCTGCTGTCTCGGAAAGAAAAGGTTCATTTTTTCACACGGGAAAAAGAGACACGGGAAGAAGTTTACGATGATTTTGATTACCTGTTATTTACTGCACTGATGGATACCAGAGATATGCTGATCGCAGTTGTTCAGGACAGAAATGTCCCTATGCAGAAACGTCTGTGGAAAGTGCTTGCGGTTGCTCATGATTTTCAGTTGTGTGTGGATAAGAATGAGCTTTTTAAATGGGAAGATATCAGAAAACGGCATGAAAGTTCCGGTTATGAGACATCATTCTTTAAAAAAGTTCAGAATAGAATTTATACGGCCAATGCAACATTCCAATTTGGAACATCTGATGCAAAGGCATCCGGTAAAAAAATATCCAACAGAAAGAAAATTTTATTTCAGAAAATGTGGAAAACCATTGTTCCGGAAATGGAAGTCCTTCGTCCTGGATGGAGAGAATTTCTGGGGGAATGTCTGAAGCCATTATATACTGCTTCTGATTCAGCTTATCAAGCTGCCAGGAAAGAGTTTGAGTCTCATTATCCGGACTGGCAGATTCAGGAAGAGCAGCTTTTAGTATACTGGATTTACACATACTTCTGCGGTGCTGTCTATGATGATGAGATTTTTGCAAAAATCAAAATGGCTGTTGTCTGTACACTTTTTATCCATGAACTGGATACCGGACTCTCTCTGAAAAACAATCACCATTTTGATCTGCACGACCAGATTCAGATCTGTTATCAGTTTTCCAGAGAGCTGGAACACTCAGATCTTAACCTGAATAAATTTGAAAAATTAATGTCAGAAGATAAGATTTTCTCTTTCGAAAATCTGCTTCAGATATGCTGATATTTTGACACTCTCCGGGCAAGTTCCTCCACTGCTTATTGCTTTTCGCAAGTGAAACAGGGGAGTTACCTGATTTGGTTAAAAAATAAAAACCTTGCTGCATAGGAAAATTTCTTTCATGCAACAAGGTTTTCATTTTTATCAGTCTGTAATACCTGCTTTCTTTTTTGAATCTTCTCTGACCATATCCCGCAGCTCTTTCATATATTCTGAAAAACTGCATTCTTTTGTTCCATATGTCATCTGAAGATCATATTCCAGTGGAATCCAGGTCGAAAGGTCAGCTTCATTATGCTGGATGAGTGCTTCCAGTTTATCCAAAGCCTTATAAATCTTAGCCTCCAGTGTTTCCAGAGCTTCCATCTCTGCGAAAAGATCTTTTAAATCTGTTTTATAAGGTTCCGGCAGTGTATCCAGCAGTTGATCCATTACATGGCTTTCATGATCGGAATCTGCATCTGTTTTTTCAAACGCCGGAATGTCTCCTGTGATCGCTTCTCCCATATCATGAAACATACACATCCGGATCACTTTATCAATATCCGCCTCCGGAAATTCATCCTGCATAAAATAAGCCATCATGGTAAGCCGCCAGCTATGCTCTGCCACACTCTCATGCCTGCCGGAAGAAGTATAGGAATGTCTGGTATTACATTTTAATCGCTCTGCTACCTTAAGAAAATCCAGAAATGCTCTGCTGTCCATCTTGTTCTCTCCTGTTTTATCTCTCTTATTCTTCTGTTATATTATCGTAACTGTTCCTCAGTCTACTCCTTCTGGATGATACGAAACAGTTATATTTTCTCTTTACCTTTAACGGTCTTTCCGGTTGATTTCATTCCCAAGATTCCGATGATCAATTTCTAAGCTAACGCCAGCAGGTCTTTCCCTTCTTTCAATCTTTCATAAAACTGTGCATAGAAATCCTGGTTCTGGTCATAAGGCTTCAGGTAGAACCTGTTTACCACAAAGAGGTTCAGATTCCTGATCAAATCTGCATCTTCGGCATTATACAGAACTTCCTGCACATCCAGCAGGAAATAATGCCAGTCATTGACGAATTTCTCATAGTTTTTCAGATCCGGTGTGTCGATCCATTTTTTTACTTTGATCTTACTGCGGTTTGTTTTTGGACATTCATGGATCTGGAGAATATATTTGAAACCACCGTCTTCATAAAATCTTCCCAGTGGAAACAGTCTGCAGAATCCCGGTCTTATAGCATGGATGCTGCAGCGTCCTTCTCTGTTGAGAAATACGCACTGTTCCTTTGCTCCGGTCATGCGAAGGTGCGGAAGGATGTTGCCGTCCGATACTCCGAATTCCAGACATTCCTGTAAAAGCTGTTCCACAGGTTTTTTCAGACCCGTTGAAAGTCTGTGTACATCAAATGGGTCTAAGATTACAGAATCACCCATTCCCTGACAGCAGTCACAGCAGCCTTCGCAGTCGTGACAGTCTGCTTTTACCATGTCATTAGAATCATATAATCTGCCATCTGAAATTTCTTCCAGTGTTTGTTCTCTGCGCATTAAAATGCCTCCAGTCCGCTGACTCCCCAGTCAGAAGCAAGGTCTTTCATTCCTTCGAGCACTTCTTCTCTGGAATATCCATTGTCATCCAGGAAATCTCCATCCATATCGTTCAAATACAGGTAAAAGGTCAGTGCCAGTTCCAGATAATCAACGTCATCTTCTACCATGCCTTCATAGAGTTCGTTTTCTGCTTCATTGATTTTTCCTTCTTCTGCCAGTTTCATAATGGAGGCAAAAAGTCTGTCTGCTTCTGTGTAATCTTCTTCTTTTTCAGGGAGTGTATACGCCGGCTGCTGTTCATGAAGCAGAAGCTTCGCGATTAATCTTCCTACATCCTGAATGTTTCTTATCATGTGGTCGTCCTGTACTGCCATCTCTATTCCATCCTTTCAAAAATAATTTATCAGTAATAATTATCAGTCAAGTTTAAAACCGGCCAGCGCCTGTGCAAACGCATTATTTACCGGCTCTTTTGCCTCTTTTTGTTGCTGTCTCATGTATTTCTGGACATCGCGTTTGTTGACTCCTGCACCTTCTTTTTCTCGTCTTGCCTGGAAAGCAGAAAGTTTTTCTTTATATCCGCAGGCACAGATAAAGGTTTCCTCTTTGCCTTTGACGTACATTTCCATACGTTTGTGGCATTTCGGACAGCGGGCGTTGGTTGTTCTGGAGACTGTTTCTCTGTATCCACATTCTCTGTCCTGACATACCAGCATCTTTGCATTCTTTCCGTTCACGGCAAGTAATTTCTTGCCGCAGTTCGGACAGATTTTATTTGTGAGATTGTCATGGCGGAAAGTTCCCTGTCCGGTTTTGATCTCATCGACAATATCACAGGTATAGTTTCTGATCTCCTTCAGGAAGGTTTCCTGTTTCATTTTTCCTTTTGCGATATTTCCAAGTTTCATTTCCCAGTCTGCTGTCAGTTCCGGTTTGCGCAGTTCTTCCGGTACCAGTTCCAGAAGCTGTTTTGCTTTGGAAGTCAGATGGATTTCATTTCCTTTTTTCTCCATCAGGAAACTGTTGAAAAGTTTCTCAATAATATCAGCTCTTGTCGCAACTGTGCCAAGACCACCTGTCTCGCCAAGAGTCTTGACTGCTTTTGCGTCATGGCTTTCCATAAAGCGTACCGGATTCTCCATGGCTGCAAGCAGGGTCGCCTCCGTAAATCTTGCAGGCGGTTTTGTTTTTCCTGTGTTTACAGTTACGTTGTCTATATGCAGCTTCTCACCCATTTTCATCTGTGGAAGTTTCTGATCTTTTAAACTCCGGGCATTATCATTATCTGCATCGTCTTCGTCTACATCTTCTGTTTCCGTATTTTCGTACACTTCTTTCCATCCGGCACTTTTCACCACTTTACCGCTGGCTGCAAAACATTCACCTGCTGCCGTTCCTTCCATGCTTACCTGTTCGTAAATAAACGGCGGATACAGTACGCTCAGGAATCTGCGGACTACCATATCATAAATTTTACGTTCTTCATTTGTCATATGCTCAAGCTGTACAAACTGCTCTGTGGGAATGATCGCATGATGATCACTGACCTTTTTATCGTCCACAAAGCTTCCGTTTGCGCGAACCGACTGATTGAGCAGGGCACCTGCCAGTTTCCTGTAAGGACCCACTGCGCAGGCTTTCAGTCTCTCTTTGATCGTCGGAACAATGTCTTTGCCAATATATCTGGAATCTGTTCTCGGGTAGGTAAGCACTTTATGATTCTCATACAGGCGCTGCATGATGTTTAATGTCTGCTTCGCAGAATATCCATATCTCTGGTTTGCTTCTCTCTGCAAAGTAGTCAGGTCATATAAGCCCGGTGCAAAGGATTTCTTCTCTTTGCTTGTCACAGAAGTGATTTCCAGGGTATGATTACGGACAGCGGAAGAAATTTCTTCTACTCTTTCTTTATGAAACGTTCGGAAACTCTTGCTTTTCGGTTCTTTCCATGTCCAGGTAACTTCTCCGGCTTTCAGGGTGATCCCATAATATTCTTTTGGTTTGAATGCCCGGATCTCTTCTTCTCTTTTAGCGATCATGGCAAGAGTCGGGGTCTGTACACGACCGCAGGAGAGCTGGGCGTTATATTTGCAGGTCAGTGCTCTGGTGCCGTTCATTCCGACCAGCCAGTCTGCTTCTGCTCTTGCCACTGCTGCTCTGTACAGGTTATCGTACTCATGTCCGTTTTTCAGATTTGCAAATCCTTCTTTGATCGCTTTGTCTGTGACGGAAGAGATCCACAGTCTGCGGATTGGTTTATGGCAGTCTGCCTTGTCAAGAATCCAGCGGGCTACCAGTTCTCCTTCACGTCCGGCGTCTGTAGCAATGACGACATCTTTGATGTCTTTTCTGTAAAGCTGTGTTTTTACTGCATTGTACTGTTTACCGGTCTGTCGGATCACCACCAGTTTCATTTTATCCGGCATCATCGGAAGGGTGGACATTTCCCATTTGGTATATTTTCTGTCATATTCTTCCGGATCTGCCAGTGTGACCAGATGTCCCAGTGCCCAGGTCACCACATATTCTTTTCCTTCCAGTGTTCCATTGCCTTTCTGGTTACAGTGAAGTACCCTGGCAATGTCTCTGGCAACGGAAGGTTTCTCTGCTATTACTAATGATTTCATAAATAAAATAACTCCTTATAAAAATCTACAGCCAGGGTTTTATAGAATTTCCATGTTTCTATAATAGCCCTGACCGTTGATCTTTCGTAACTGTTCAGTCAAAATGTCCCGCCAAATGGCAGACTGTTGAACTGTTACATTTTTTCTTATAAAAGTATAGCATAGATACCTGTCTGATTCCAGTGATTCTTGCAGTAATTTACAGATTGTTGCTGTTCACTTCATGCCCGGCAATACTCTTTGCAGGTAACCTGCTGCAAGCAGAAGAACAGCAGGTTACTTCATATCAATTTTATAACCCACCCCGCGCACTGTTTCCACAAGTTCTCCTGCGCTTCCCAGTTTTTGTCTCAGTGTTCTGATATGTACATCGACTGTCCGGCTTTCTCCGTCAAACTCATAGCCCCATACCTGATTGAGAAGCTGGGTTCTGGAGAGAACTGTTCCACTGTTTTTCAGAAGGAGGCATAAGACTTCATATTCTTTTAAGGTAAGATTTACATTCTGTTTATCTACGGTTGCAATGTGTCTGGCAGGACATACATACAGGTTTCCGATCTGGTATTCCTCAGCACCTTCATCTTCTGTTCTTCTGAGTAACGCACGGATTCTGGAAATCAGTTCCATCATACGGAATGGTTTGGGGATATAGTCATCTGCACCGCTGTCCAGACCGATTACGGTATCATATTCGCTGCCTTTTGCTGTAAGCATGATAATCGGAAGTTTACGGGTATCCGGACGCATACGGAGCTTTTTGAGAATAGAGATCCCATCTTCCTCCGGGAGCATAACGTCCAGCAGCAGCAGTGCGGGATATTCTTTTTCCAGTGCTTTCCAGAACATGGATGGACGCTCAAATCCCTGTGCCTCAAATCCCTGGCTTTTCAGTGTATAAATTACCAGCTCGCGGATACTCTCATCATCTTCTACTAAATATATCATGTTTTTCTCTTCCTTTTTCTCTTATTTTTTTATTTTTTTTTCACTATTTCTTTTCGTTTTATTTCTTTTACTTCTTTCACTTTTGCTTCTTACACCTTTATTTCTTTTTCCTTTACCGTTTGTTTTCATAAACTTACGTTTTCTCTCTCCTGCTGCCACAGAAAAAGGAATTATTGATGTAACAGGTTCAGTATAAGGGGGTGCCGTTAAATCTTTCGCATTCTTTGTGTTAAAAGTTTGTAAAATACCACGGATTTTTGTTCTTTTCTTTATGAAAATTTTATATTATTTCCTGTAAAATTTATTTGTAAAAGAATTTGAGAGGTGATATGATGATACTGAGAAAAATAAAAGAGAAAAATTCCCGTGAGCACCACAGACCAAAAGCAAGGAAGGTGAAATTTTGAAACAGTTTTTTACGAAGTACAGGCATGGTCTTGTAATTATTATTTATAGTCTTGTCTATATCCTGATGTTTACTTACCTGGAGAACAGGCCGGTACACAGCTACCATATTGTACATACTGTATTTGATGACTGGATTCCATTCTGTGAGGTATTTATCATCCCTTATATGCTATGGTTCCCTTATATGGTTCTGGCTGTTGCATATTTTATTTTTTTCAATAAGAATAAACATGAATATTATCAGTTGGTTTTTAACCTGATGATGGGTATGACGATTTTCCTGATCGTTTCCTATGTTTACCCGAATGCCCAGCACATCCGTCCTACAGAATTTCCAAGGGATAATATTTTTACAGATGCTGTAAAATGTCTCTACCGGACCGATACTCCGACCAACATCCTGCCAAGCATCCACGTATTTAATTCCCTTGCCATTCATATGTCCCTGACAAACTGCGAAGCACTTCGAAATCATAAAGGAATCAGGATCGCATCTCTGACACTGACAACCCTGATCATCATGTCAACCATGTTCCTGAAACAGCATTCCGTTATTGATGTATGTATGGGTGCAACCCTGGCGTTGTTTGGTTTTCTGGTTTTTTATCCAAGAAAGATTGCTGAGACTTCCAGAGCTTCTTACTTTGGTGAAGCAAAGAGAAAAAAAAGTGAAAATTAAGAAAATTAGTAAGAAACGAAACGGATTTTCTTTTAATTGGAAAGAAAAAAACTCCTGTCGGTCATCTTTTTATTCTGATGACTGACGGGAGTTTTTTTGATGATCAGTTAAATCCATAGAATTTCTGGCTAATCTTGTAAGCGGCTACGGACATCTTTCTGCCGCCTCTTCCCGGAAGATTCATGACTCTGCCAAAAAGACTGTGGCGTAATTTTCTGTATACCACTCTGTTTTGTGTTTTGATATATTCCAGAAGCTCTTTTTTCTTCTGTAAAGATTCTTCTGTGTTGGCACGGATCAGCATAATGGAAGAAATTGTTGTAATGATATCCAGATAGCTGAACATGTATGCTTTCAGGCGTTTGTTTGTATTTCCAGAGTTGATGTAGGCATCTACCATCAGTTTGTTTACACGGATCTGCTGGTCGATTCTTTTGATCATGACTTTTTCGTTTACTGACTGGTCATCTCTTCCGATAAAGTAACGGTAAAAATTCACATCCAGATAGTAGAGATTTTTTACATATGGCAGTGGCTCAAAAGCAAACAGATTGTCTACATAGAAAGTATGCTTCGGCAGTTCCAGACCACATTCATGCAAAAGTTTGGTACGATAGATCATGGAATGCATCAGCAGATATTTTCCCTTTGGCATATGTTTTACTTCTTCCCAGCCGAACACTCTGTCCTGCGGAAGGCATCTTCGGTACTGCATTACTTTCTTGCGGGTTGCTCCCTGTTTCTCATATACGAAGTTGCTGATCAGCAGATCGACTGTCTGCGGACCGCGAAGCAGTTCATAGAGTGTTTCCAGTATCCTGATATAAGCTTCTTTATTTACCCAGTCATCACTGTCTACCACTTTAAAGTATAATCCTGTCGCATTTCTGATTCCGGCATTTACAGCCTCGCCATGTCCTCCGTTCTCCTGATGGATGGCTTTTACAATGGTAGGATATTTCGCAGCATAGGCATCTGCAATCTCGGCAGTTCTGTCAGATGATCCGTCATCTACTACCAGAATCTCTACTTCTTCTCCTCCTACCAATAATGATTCTATACATTTTTCCATATAATCCTGAGAATTGTAACATGGAATCGCAATACTTAACAGTTTCATCCTGTTTCCTCCTAAAAAATATCGTTAATCCTATATACCCGTCAGTTCCTGACCGCTTTTCACAATGGAAACTGAAGATTTTCCTGATTCAGGTCAGGCGGATACTCGCAATCCGCTTCTCTGCCTGCTTGATTTGGTTAATCTCTGAGGTACTTTTCATACGCTCCAAAAGCGGATGGAATTGCGTATTGTTTCCCGGACTGTTCTCTGTCTGCAAAAATAAGTTGTTCGTCCTGTGTTTTTTTCAGGGATGATACCTTTACCCTGTATGCCTGCATCCTCCACTCAATATGAGAAAAGATATGCTTTGCAGGCGGCAGTTTCTCTATATATAAAGGTTCCAGCCCCAGTCCCTCCACGTAAGAGAGAGCTTCTTCTCTTTTTAAGTGTCCCTGAATATTAGGCAGTTCATATAAGCCTGCGAGAAGACCTTTTTCAGGTCTCTTTCTGATCGCCGTGTATTCCCCGTCCTGAATCACAAATACGGTCTTGTTTTCCAGTGTTCGTGCCTTTTTGGGAGCCTTTACCGGAAAGTTTTCTACTGTGTCGTGTCTGTGTGCAAGACAGATGGATGCTACGGGACATTCTGTACATTTTGCCTGTCCGTTGGGAATACAGACAACTGCGCCCAGTTCCATCAATGCCTGGTTAAAATCTCCCGGGCAGTCCTCCGGCATAATCTGCAGCAGTTGTTCTTCGATTTTTTTCCTGACAGACTGTTTGCTGATGTCATCTGCGCTCTCTGTAATTCTGGAAATCACACGCAGTACATTTCCATCTACTGCCGGGACAGGAAGACCATAAGCGATCGAAGCAATCGCTCCGGCTGTATAGTTCCCTATTCCCTTTAACGACAAAAGAGCCTGATAGTCTTCAGGTAATCTGCCATTATATTCATTTTTTACAGTCCGGGCTGCTTCCTGCATATTCCGGACACGATTATAATACCCCAATCCTTCCCATAATTTCAAGAGTCTTTCCTGTGGACAGTCCGCCAGTGCTTCTACATCCGGCAATTCTGTGATAAATCTTTCAAAATATGGCTTCACTGCTTCTACCCTTGTCTGCTGCAGCATGATCTCTGATACCCAGGTGTAATAAGCATTGTTTTTGTCTCTCCAGGGAAGTATCCGTTTGTTTTCCCTGTACCACTCCACCAGGGGAGTTACGATTTCTTCAAGCATGGTTTCTTCCTCGTGTATTTCTTGTTATAGAGTCAGCATAAATATATTTTTATTTTTTACTCTTTGCTGAATTCTATAATCATTCCGTATTTTTTATCATAACATAAAATTTCAAAAAACGCAGTTGATTTTTTTTCTTTTCTACCATAAAATTATGTTGCTGGTTGCTGTTCATTCCGTTTTCGGTCATGCACTTGCAGGACAGTTGTGTGTGAACAATCGTAAAATTATTTACATTTTATAACTGATAATGATAATACGGAAAGGATTTTTATATATGGATAGTATCATTTTTGATGTTGACGGTACCTTATGGGATTCTACGGAGAGTGTCGCCGGAGCATGGAGCCGGTATCTTCAGGAAAAGGAGAATCTTGATATTTCACTTACTGCCTCTCAGTTAAAGGCGTTATTCGGACAGCTTCTCTCAGATATTGCAAAACAGTTGTTTCCGCAGTTTGAGGAATCAGAACAGCTTCGTATCATAGATGGCTGCTGTCAGGCAGAGCATGAAGCTTTGCTGATCGACCGCCCTGACGTTTATGATGGTCTGGAAGAGACTCTGAAGGAGCTTGGAAAGCGTTATCCTTTATTTATTGTAAGCAACTGTCAGGCTGGTTATATTGAAGTATTTCTGGAAGCTACCGGACTGGGACATTATTTTAAGGGGCATCTGTGTCCGGGAGATACCGGGCTTGCCAAGGCAGAAAATATCCAGAAGATTTCCAGAGATTATCATCTCTCAGATCCCGTATATGTAGGTGACACCATGGGAGATTTTCATGCATGTCAGAAGGCCGGAGTTCCTTTTATTTTTGCTTCCTATGGTTTCGGTGAAGTAAAAGAGCCGTGGAAAACGATTCAGAAGCCTGCGGATCTTCTGGAAATATGCAAATAAATTAATAGATTTTGTGAAAGCAGAATATTTTTTATTACAAAGTTTTTTGTTACAGGGATTTCTGTTATAAAGTTTTCTCTGTAGAAAGAACATAGAAAAAGCAATTTGGAGACAGTTTTCATTTCTGTCAGCAAATTGCTTTTTATTTTTTCACTTCTTATGTTCTTTTTTATTTTCTGCATTTTTTTCTGAGATAATACATCAGACCGATAATGATGATCAGAAGTATGACTATGTACGCAACTTTTGATATCATACTGTCCATCAGCGTATCCACGCCTGTCAGGACACCGATCAGTATCAGGGCAACACCGCAGCCTTTCTCCATCTTTTTTTCATCATAAAGTTTTTTGCGGATCTCGGCATTTCCGCCTTTCATGAAAATGCTGCCATGTCCGGTCAGAAGCATGACACCTATGATGAGGGCCGCAGCCGTTAAGATCAAATCAAAAGTATCCATTGTTTTTCCTTTCTGTTTAAGAAACCGAAGCATACCATTTCTGGTGCCTCGGTTTTCTTTTGTTATGTGAATCCTATGTCCGTTATATCCATACCTCGTATATCAATATATCATGGTATGTCAACATATCAATAGAAGCATACGATCGGAACATTGTACTGGATGATTTCGTAAAGTTCGGCTGCTTTTTCCGGAGGCATATTGATACATCCGTGGGAACCGCCCTCCAGATATCTGTCGCCACCGAAATATGGCTGCCAGTTGGCATCATGGAATCCGATTCCACCGTTGAACGGCATCCAGTAATTTACCTTTGCTTCATATTCGTATTTGCCATTTGCAAGCTGTTTTCCACGAAGGACATCCGGACTCTTTTTATAATATAAAGTGTAGATACCGGACGGTGTCTGGCGGTCAGCATAGCGCATATCACCGGAAACAATATCTGATTCAAAAATATCTGCTCCGTCCTGATAATAATACATATGCTGTTCAGACAGGTCTACTTCGATATAGGTGTTTCCGATATCATTTGCTCCATGTGCATTGGCAGTCATGGAATAAGCCGGTTCTCTGGTTGTCTGGGTTCCGGACTGGATCTCCTGTGTGAGCTGTGCCACTTCTGTAGCCTGATCAATCTGCCAGCCATAAGCAGAACCATAAACACTTACAGTTCTTCCGCTGGTTGTCTGGAAGGAACGTTCCGTACCTATGGTATCATGTGCCGCAGCAAGCTGTGCGACATAGTCTGCGATGTGCTGCTGGAAAGAGGCATCATCTCTGATGAGCTGTCCTTTTTCATCGAAATTCAGCCAGTCTTTGATCGTACTGCCGTCCAGAGTTACTGTCTCATCACCGAATGTATAGGTAATACTTGCTTTCGTAAAGTTATTACATGCATCCAGAGATGCCTGAAGATCCGGGTCATCGCTTGTCACTGCTGCTTTCACATATACATCAGGGTTGCTTTCAAAGTCTACGCTGCTTTCATTGTCTGAAACTGCTTCTGAAAGCACATTGTAGGCTTCCCGCATATTTAGCTCACTGCCCTCTGTCTCCGGGACAATTTCAAATTCAGAATCACCGTATGCCACATAGGCGTCCTCCGGTGCCACCTGATTTTCTTCTTTTGCACAGTCCAGCTCTTTGACCTGAGCTTTCAGTTTCTCTTTATCGTAAGTGGTATTCTCTGCTGCTGTGTAGCTTTTTTTCTCAAAATATCCCCTGATCCATTCATAGGGTTTCTGCTCTTTTAACAGTCTGAGTACGCTTCCGTCAGAAACATAGCTGTAACCAATCTGCTCACCGCTGATTGTCTGTGGTTCCAGATTTCTGGAATCTACTTCTATGGAATAATCTTCCACAGCTTTCGCAATCTCCTGCTCTGCCTGGTATGCAGTTTTCCCGGAACAGTCAATTCCATTGATCGTGGTTCCCTCAAAAAATTTATCAGAGTAATAATAAGATACTCCTGCATAAGCAGCACCTGCTGCCACCAGAACCATTGCCGCAGTAATTCCTGTGATTTTTAATGCTTTGTGTTTCTTTTTCACAGGCGGTTCATACGGGGCAAGATCTTCCTCATTGATCGGTACATAAGCAATCTGGTTTGGTCTTGCGGATTTCCGGCGTGCTCTGTGTCCGGTGCTGCCGTTTGTCTTTCCGTTTATTTCCTCTCTGTCACTCATTTAGCTCTCCTCGTTCTCTCATGCTTCTTATACTCCGGACGCTTACTGTTCCAGAGTTTTTGTCAGCTTCTCTATTATAACATAATTCTTCCAGTTTGCACCTGTTATTCATTTTTTTCTCAAAAAACTTATAGCAGTTCCAGAAAATAATGCAAGCAAGACAGTTCGGCAGAGTATGAAGGACAAGGAAGGTATCTGCAGGCGTGCTGACGCAGGACTTCACGCTCTGATGGGCTGGATTGCTTGCATTATTTTCTGGAATTGCTATAGTCTGGCGGATACACAGAAATGATTTTTAAGAATCTGATTTTTATATTATAGCAGAACGCTCTTCTGATTCCGTTAAATGGAAATTCCCTTTTTACAGTTTTTCCTTCTGCAGGCACTGTCATTCATCTGTCATTGCATTCCGGCGGATTTTTATGAAACCAATGAAAAAAACAGGCAGAAATCATGCTTTCAATGTACATATGATGTACCCATGATTTCCGCCTGTTTTTTACAGTCCGAGACGTTTTTTCATATCTTTCATTACATAGAAATACATTCCGATCAGAAGGCTTCCTGCAAGCACCCACGCCATAGGGCTTGCCATGCAGGCTCCAAAATAGCTTTTATGTGCTGCTGCGATCATCGCTGTGATTCCTCGCCCTGCGAGTTCAGCCACACCTGCAAGCATCGGAAGCAGGCCATATCCCATTCCCTGAATACCATTTCTGAGTGCATTTACAAAGTGCAGCGGAATGAAGAATACTGCCACACATTTTACATAGGTATCTACCATAGGAATGACTTCTGTCGCATTATCTGAAATAAACAGATAAGACAAATATTTTCCAAAGAAGAAAATGATCACACCGGTCACGATCGCATAAATGATTCCGATGATATGTGCACAGTTGAAGCCCTGGCGCACTCTCTCCAGTTTACTCGCTCCGATATTCTGTGCATTGTAGGTTGCCATTGTGGTACCGATTGCCACATATGCCTGTGTAAAAATGTTCTCGATCTTGTTTCCTGCTGTAAATGCTGCAACAGCGTAAGATCCCAGAATATTTAATGCGGACTGTACCATCATGGTTCCGATTGCTGTGATGGAATACTGAAGTCCCATCGGGATTCCTACGACAATCTCATTTTTTGCAATCTGAGGACGGAATTTCCAGTCCTCTCTTTTCAGTCTCAGTTCCGGCACACATTTTATGATATATACCAGACATAACAGTCCGGAAACTCCCTGTGCAGTGATCGTCGCCCATGCTGCTCCTGCTACTCCCATATGGAAGACAATAATAAACAGCAGATCCAGTGCCACATTCAAAAGAGCAGCAAGGATTAAAAAATAAAGCGGTGTTTTACTGTTTCCAAGTGCACGCAGGATACTGGCAAGAATATTATATAATACCTGGGCAAAAATTCCTCCGCAGATGATCATAATATATGTATAAGAATCCTGAAAAATATCTTCCGGTGTATGCATCAGCGTAAGAAGCGCCCGCATTCCCACCATACTGCCGACTGTCATGATCACAGAAATCGCAACAGACAACAATGCTGCATTTCCTACTGACTGGCGCATTTCATCCATTTTTCCTGCTCCGAATTTCTGCGATGTAAGAACTGTGAATCCGGCCGTTAATCCCATAAGAAATCCTATAATCAGAAACATGATCGTTCCTGTGGCTCCTACTGCTGCCAGCCCTTTCGTTCCTACAAATTTCCCCACGATAATGGCATCTGCCATGTTGTAAAACTGCTGGAATACATTTCCTATAAATACAGGAATCGTAAAATCAAGTATCATCTTCATTGGTTTCCCAACGGTCATGTCTGTCTGCATTCCAATTACCCCTCCAGTCCTTTCTTAAGTTTTAACCTGTTTTTACAGCAATTTCGGAAAATACCAAAGTTGCTGTGATTATAGCGATCCTCTAAAATAACGCATCTTAATCCAGTCCATCAGAGGCTGAACTGTCTTAAATGCATTATTTACGAGGATTGCTATAGATATCAGAGCGATTATAGTTGAAAACTTTTCCCATTTCAAGATGTGTTTTTCATTTCTGTCATTTTCTACATAATCACAAAAAGACCCCCGGTAAACCGGAGGTCTTTTTCGTTATAATCACGAAAGAATCTGTTCTTTTTGTCAGTCAGACAAAAATATCCGTTTCGTGCCTGTTTCATTTTTTATTTTTCAACAAGAAGAGATTTGCCTGTCATGTCTGCCGGCTGTTCCATTCCCATAAGCTGGATCAGTGTCGGAACGATATCTGCAAGGCATCCGTTCTCACGCAGTGTATATTTCGGATCTGCGTTTACAAGGATAAATGGTACAGGGTTTGTGGTATGTGCAGTCCACGGAGCACCTGTCTCGTAGTCGATAAGCTGTTCTGCATTACCATGGTCAGCGCAGATGAACATCTGTCCGTCTACTTCTTTCAGAGCTTCTACAGCTTTTCCTACGCATTCGTCAACAGTCTCAACTGCTTTTACTGCTGCTTCCTGTACGCCTGTGTGTCCAACCATATCCGGGTTGGCGAAGTTGATCACGATCACATCGTATTTGTCAGATTTAATCGCTTCTACCAGTTTCTCGCAAACCTGCGGTGCGCTCATCTCCGGCTGAAGGTCATAAGTTGCAACCTTCGGAGATTTAACAAGGATTCTGTCCTCTCCTTTGTTTGGTTCTTCCACACCACCGTTGAAGAAGAAGGTAACGTGTGCGTATTTTTCTGTCTCAGCGATACGTGCCTGAGTCATGTTGTGAGCTGCAAGATATTCACCGAATGTATTCTGAAGCTGTACTTTGTGGAATGCAACCAGTTTGTTCTGGATGGTATCATCATATTCTGTGAAGCATACGAAAGTAACGTGTGGTCTTGCTTTTCTCTCGAATCCCTGGAAATCATCATCACAGAATGCTCTTGTGATCTCACGCGCACGGTCCGGACGGAAGTTGAAGAATACAACAGAATCATTGTCAGATACAACACCTGTCGGCTGTCCGTCTTTCTCGATTACGGTAGGAAGAACAAATTCATCTGTCTTGTCATTATCATAGGAAGCCTGAACTGCTGTTGCTGCGTCTGTTCCTTTTACACCTTCTCCGGATGTAAGAGCATTGTATGCAAGCTCTACACGATCCCAGCGGTTGTCACGGTCCATTGCATAGTAACGTCCGGAAACAGTAGCGATCTCGCCCACACCGATTTTCTTCATTTCAGCTTCCAGAGCTTCCACGAATTCTTTTCCGGATGCCGGAGGTGTGTCACGTCCGTCGAGGAAGCAGTGTACATAAACTTTCTCAACGCCTTCTCTCTTAGCCATCTCAAGTAATCCGTAAAGATGTGTATTATGGCTGTGTACACCACCGTCAGAAAGAAGTCCCATAAAGTGTACTGCGGAGTTGTTCTCTTTTGCATTTTTCATTGCTGCAAGAAGAGCTTCGTTTTTGAAGAAATCTCCGTCCTGGATCTCTTTTGTGATTCTGGTAAGTTCCTGATATACGATACGGCCTGCACCCATGTTCATATGACCTACTTCAGAGTTACCCATCTGTCCGTCCGGAAGACCTACTGCCAGTCCGCTTGCGTTACCTTTTACAAATGGATAGTCTGCCATCAGTTTGTCCATAACAGGAGTCTTTGCCATGTATACGGCATTTCCTTCTGTTTTGTCATTCAGACCATATCCATCAAGAATCATTAATACGGTTGGTTTTTTACTCATAATGCTCTCCTTTATATGTGTTCATTCGTAATTGTTAATTTATTTTCTACCTCTTTATATAGTATCAAAAATTCAGGATTTTTCAATTCTTTTCTTTAGAAATTCACATAAATTCTGTATATCGCAAATCATATCGCCGTGCATGAAGCGAACAGTAACTTTGCTTTTTCCGGTGTTTATTTTCCGTATACACGGATAATCGTGGAAATTTTACGTACAGAATCTCTGTTTCTGATTTCTTCGATTGCGGTGCGGAAGTCACCCTCTCTTACTTTCTCTGTGATCACAACAACTTCTGCGCAGCCTTCTACTTTGGTATCTTTCTGAATGATCTGGGCTACACTGACCTGATATTTGGCAAAGATAGCTGTCATCTCAGCCAGAACACCGCAGCGGTCCTCTACTTTCAGGCGGAGGAAATAACGGTTATGGGTATTTTCCATCTTCTTAACCGGAATCTCTTTGTAGCAGGTGCATCCAATCCTTCCGCAGCATCCGATCAGAATGTTGCGGACAATGTCAAAGATATCTCCCACTACTGCACTGGCTGTCGGAAGTTCTCCTGCACCTCTTCCGAAGAACATCGCATCTTCCACCGCGTCTCCATGTACAAATACTGCATTGTAGGAATCATTGACTGTTGCAAGCGGATGAGAGCTTGGAATCAGCATCGGGCATACATATGCTTCGATTCCGTCCTCTGTATTTCTTGCAACGCCGAGAAGTTTGATATCGCGTCCCATCTCTTTTGCATAGCGGATATCCTTGGAAGTGATCTTGGCAATTCCTTCTGTATAAACATCATTGAATACTACACGGGAATTAAAAGCAACAGATGCCAGAATTGCGACTTTACGTCCTGCATCCAGACCTTCGATATCTGCGGTAGGGTCTGCCTCCGCATAGCCAAGCTCTGTGGCAAGTGCCAGGGCATCTTTAAATTCCATCCCTTCCTGAGTCATCTTTGTCAGAATAAAGTTCGTGGTACCGTTTACGATTCCCATCACTTCTGTCATATGGTTTCCTGCCAGACACTGTTTCAGTGGCCGGATGATCGGAATTCCGCCTGCAACAGCAGCTTCGAACAGGAAATCTACCTTATTACTATGTGCTGCTTCCAGTAATTCATGTCCATGTACTGCGATCAGGTCTTTATTTGCAGATACCACATGTTTTCCTGCATTTAAAGCCTGAAGGATGTAGTCTCTCGCCGGATTGATTCCACCGATCAGTTCGATGACAATCTCAATTTCCGGATCATTGACGATTTCTTCCCACTGGTTGGTCAGCAGAGCTGTGTCTCCGAGCTTTGCAGCAGCTTTTTCTATATTTCTTACAAGAATTTTTGTGATTTCTACTTTGCAGCCGATTTTGGCTGTCATTTCTTCTTCCTGATTTTTCAGAACTTTATACACGCCTGTTCCTACTGTTCCAAGTCCCAGCAGTGCGGCTTTGATGACTCTTTCACTCATTTTCCAGGATTCCCCTTTCTTATCTGGTACCGGTGCACCGAATCAGGCAGATAAAAGCATCTTTTTCGCTGCCTGATCCGGTGAAACTTTCCGGTAATTCTGTAGATGATTTTTATAGTAGGGCAGAATTGGCTATTTGTCAAGTTTGTCTCTCTGTTTCCTTAAAATTTCATTCTCAATGGAAAGTTCCTCATTCTGCTTCATCAAAAGCTCATTCAATCCTTCCTGTTCTTTCAGTCTTTTATCCGTTCTGGCAAAACACCACCAGTAACCCCAGGGTAATACCGCTGCCCCGACGCTGATAAGTGCACATATTATGACATAATTCCGTGTTTTTCCTTCCAGTGCCGCTGCAGATGCGCCGGAAACCAGTCCGTAAAACAATCCTGCTCCAACGAATACCGTCACACTCACCGCCAGTATTATTCTTAATAGCTTTGCCATCTCACACTGCCCTCCCTGTTTATGCTTTTTTATGATTTTTCAGGTCTTTCATAAGCATAGTGTCCTTATAAAGACACTATTATATGCACCATTTTACCCTTATTATCAGGGTATATCAAGAACAAAATGGACGGTTATTACAAATGATAAGTTACGACAAATTCTGGAAAACAATGAAGGAGCGCGGAATCACGCAATATGATCTGTATACCTGCTATGGCATCCGCCGTTCTCTGCTGGATAAGCTCCGCCATAACCTGAATATCGAAATTTACACTCTTGACAACCTCTGTTCTATTCTTCACTGTGACTTCGGAGATATTGTGGAACATATCCCGGATGAAGATGAAAATATTTCTGAATAAGAAATCATTCCTTCCGATGAAGAATATGCTGATCTTATTACTGCTTGCCTTCAGGCAGTAATTTTATTTTTCTGTTGTCATGTAACAGGTTGTTTGTTTTGCTCTCAAAAGGAACATTTTGTACTATTTTAATTTTCACACATGCCATATCTCTGACCCGAACCGGTAAATCTCTCATTTCCGCAACTCCGGAAATTCATATTTAACCTGTAATTTTTTGTAAAAACCTGACAATTTTTGGACCGTTTATGTTATACTTTTTATAGTTATGATATTTCTCATAATAATTTTCAAAGATGCCTTATAGCTATAATTTTTTCACGAAAGGAATGTGACCTGTATGAAATATGATGTGGTAATTATCGGAGCCGGACCAGGAGGAATTTTTTCCGCCTATGAGCTGATGGAACAGAACAAAGATCTCAAAATTGCAGTTTTCGAAGAAGGAAATCCTCTGGACAAAAGACACTGTCCTATTGACGGAAAGAAAGTAAAAACCTGTATCAAATGTAAAACCTGTGCGATCATGAGCGGTTTCGGCGGTGCCGGTGCTTTCTCTGATGGCAAATATAACATCACCAACGATTTCGGCGGTACTCTCTATGAACATATTGGTAAAAAGGAAGCGCTGGATCTGATGCGTTATGTAGATGAGATCAATGTCGCTTACGGCGGCCAGGATACAAAAATGTATTCCACAGCCGGCACTAAGTTCAAAAAACTGTGTATGCAGAATAAACTGAAACTTCTGGATGCATCTGTACGTCATCTTGGAACAGACATCAATTACATTGTTCTGGAAAATATTTATGCAAAATTAAAAGAGCATGTTGATTTCTATTTCAATACACCGGTAGAACGTCTGGAGCTTCTGGATGATAGTTATCGTATTATCACCAAAGACGGTGCAACTGACTGCCGCAAATGTATCGTTTCTGTCGGACGAAGCGGAAGTAAATGGATGGAACAGGTCTGTAAGGAACTGGATATCCCGACCAAATCCAACCGTGTGGATCTGGGTGTCCGCGTGGAACTTCCTGCAGTTATCTTCTCCCACCTGACAGATGAACTTTATGAGAGCAAAATTGTCTACAGAACAGAAAAATTTGAAGATAATGTAAGAACTTTCTGTATGAATCCTTATGGTATCGTTGTAAACGAAAATACCAACGGTATTGTTACAGCTAACGGCCACAGCTATGAGGACCCATCCAAGCAGACAGAAAACACCAATTTTGCCCTTCTGGTAGCAAAACATTTTTCCGAGCCGTTCAAGGACAGCAACGGATACGGTGAAAGCATTGCCCGTCTTTCCAATATGCTGGGCGGCGGCGTCATCGTACAGCGTTTCGGTGACCTTGTCCGCGGAAGAAGAAGTACGGTTGCACGTATTGAAGAAGGTATGGTACGTCCTACTCTGGCAGCAACTCCGGGTGACCTGAGCCTTGTTCTTCCAAAACGTATTCTGGACGGTATCATTGAAATGATTTATGCTCTGGATAAAATCGCTCCGGGAACTGCAAACGACGATACTCTTCTGTATGGTGTAGAAGTTAAATTCTACAATATGGAAGTTGAAATTGACGAAAACCTGGAAAGCCGATATAAGGGTCTGTATATCATCGGTGACGGCAGTGGTGTTACGCATTCTCTTTCCCACGCTTCTGCCAGCGGTGTTTATGTAGCACGCCAGATTGTGGAAAATCTGTAATTTAACCGCGTCAGGCAAGCAGCAAATCGGATGCTTTTATACGCTTGACTTGCTCCAAATCAGGCAGCAAAAAACAGGATTTCAGTTCTGAAAGTATTCTTAAATGAAGCTCTTTGGAATCTGAAATCCTGTCTTTATCTTTTCTTATAGCAATCCTCGTAAATAATGCATTTAAGACAGTTCAGCAGAGGGTGAAAGACAAGGAAGATATCTGCAGGCGTGCTGACGCACGGCAAAGATATCTGACGCAGGATTTCACCCTCTGATGGACTGGATTAAGCAAGTAGTGAAACTGATTATGAATACTCACCTGACTCTATCTGCTTACGCTTTATGATATGCCATCCATTTATCTGTACCAAGGCGTTCAAAGGAACCGCAGTACTGAAATCCACATTTTTCCAGCAGTTTCTGCATGGGGATATTATCTCTGTAAGTATCCATTCTGAGGTTTGGTATCTGAGAATACGCCCAGTCCAGGCAGTAAGATGCTGCTCCTTTTATGATTCCTGTCGATGCCACTCTGTGGACAACCGCATATGGCTCGTCATTCAGCCATTTACCGTTAATCTGTCCGTATTCCTCATCTTCGTCCTTTTTATAATAGAAAACACAGGCGATCTGATTCTCTGCCATGCACAGATACATGTCATCCAGATCCTGTTCGATCAGTTCCCGTGACGGATAGTCATCTCCCCACTGATCTTTGTTGCCGTTCTCACGCATAAATGCTTTTGCATTCTCATAAATCTGCATAATCTGGTCTAAATCCTGCGCAGATGCTTTTCTTATTTCCATGAAGTAATTCCTTTTCTCTGTTATTTTCTTTATTATTTTGTATGTTATTCTGTCTTTCTGTTGTTTTTTATCTTTTTCCTTCTATCTTTGAAATTTTCTCGTCAGGAGACAGACTGTCTCACAGTGATCTGTGAAACTGAACATATCAACCGGCTGTATTTTTCTTGCATCATAGCCGTGCTTTGTAAGATATTCCAGATCTCTTGCAAGTGTTTCCGGGCCACAGGATACATAGACGATTTTAGATGGATTCAGGGTAACCACTGAAGACATAAATTTTTTGTCACTTCCTGTACGCGGAGGGTCCATAAATACTACATCTGCATGTTCGCCCTCTGCTGCCATCGCTTCCATAAATTCACCGGCATCCCCCTGATAGAAATGGGCATTTGTGATTTTGTTTTCTTTTGCATTCAGCTTTGCATCGTGAACAGCATCCGGATTTAATTCTACTCCGATCACAGTTTTTGCCTTCTTTGCAGCTACCAGTCCGATGGTTCCAATTCCACAATATGCATCGATCACAGTTTCTTTTCTTCCCAATCCGGCATATTCAATGGCTGTCTGATAGAGAATTTCTGTCTGTACCGGGTTTACCTGATAGAAAGACTGTGGGGAAATACGGAAAGAGCAGCCGCACAGGGTATCACGGATAAATCCTTTGCCATAAATGACAATATCACGTTCTCCGAGTACCATACTGGTTTTCTTATCGTTGACGTTGAGGACTACTGTGGTGATCTGCGGAAATTTTTTGCGCAGTGCTTTTACAAAATTATTCTTGGACGGAAATACCGGAGATGCCACTACAAGAACTACCATAATCTCGTTAGTTGCAAAACCTCTGCGCACCAGGACATGACGGAGAAGCCCGTAACCGGTATCTTCATCATATGTTTTGATTTTAAAAGATTTCAGCATATCTCTGATGGCACGGATAATTTCCTGGCTGATCTTATCTTCGATCAGACATTCTTCCACTGAAACCACTTTGTGAGTTTTTGCCTCATAAGTACCACAGATGATATTTCCTTTTCTGTCCCTGTCAAATACTGCATGTACTTTATTTCTGTAATAGTATGGATCTTCCATCCCGATAATTGGTTTTACATTTCCGAATTTCTTCAGAAGTTTATTCATTTTCTTCTGCTTGGCTGCAAGCTGTTCCTGATAGGATACGCCCTGATACTGACAGCCGCCGCACTTTTTTGACACTGTACATTTTTTTATTGTTTCTTCCATGATTTTCTGACCTGCTTTCTGTTTGCTGTTATTTCAGGTTTATTTTTACCTGGTTATTATAACAGTGAAAACCTGCCCGTGCAATCAGATAGAATCAATTCTGTTCCTTAATTTCAGCATTTTCTGATCCAGTGCCGCAATTTCATCCGAATAACTTTTCAGTTCTTTTCCCACTTTGTCTGCCCCTTTTACGTCTTTCTTATAGAGAAGCTGATATTCCAGCACAGACCAGAAATCCATGGCAGTTGTCCGGATCTGAATTTCCACCGTCCGGTTTTCTGTTCTGTCACCGATACAGACAGGGACTCCCACGATCAGATGCAGACTCATATAACCACTTTTCTTGGGTTTCGCAATATAATCTTTTTCTTTAATCAGCGTAATATCTTTCTGGCTTTTGAGCATATCTGCAATTTCATAGACATCATCCAGAAAAAGACAGACGATCCGAATTCCTATCAGATCATTCAGCTTCTCTTTTGCCAGATCAAAATCCGGTTTCAGATTCTTCCGGATCATTTTGGCATAGATACTTTCCGGAGATTTAATTCTCTGCGAAACATTCTGAATGACTTCTCTTTTATGGCGCAGCATTAACTGTTCATTGATGATCTTTATTTTCACAGCCAGAATTCCCATGATATACTGACAGTGCAGATAATACTGGTTCTTATTCATTTCATTTCGTATTTTTTCGATTTCCTTTTTTATAATGTTCACCATCCATTTCTTTTCAGAATCAATCCAAATTGTCTTTATGATATCATCTATCCCCTTTCGCCTCCATCGTATTCCTGTAAAATACGGGTTAAATATTTTGACAGTCTGGGGATAAAAGAAGCCTCTTCACTGCTTATTATTTTCTCGAAATTGGCGTAAGGGATTTACCTGATCCGGGTCAAGCGGATATTCGCAATCCGCTTCGCTACTTGCTCATAACCAAATAACTGCTCCGCAGTTTATCAGAAGGCGCTTGCACGCCTCCTGATACAAGCAAGTCCCCACCCACTACTTATTGCTTTTCGCAATTGAAGCAGGGGACTTACTTGATTTGGTTAAATGCAAAAGCAAAGTCGAAAAATAAGATATTCTGTCGAAATGTTTTTCAGGATTTATAGAGAAATCTGTAGACGCTTGTAGAAAAATATGGTATACTTCGTACATACAAATGAAACAGAGAAAAGAAATATTACAATTTACTTCTCTCAGAAATACCTTTTACAGAAAAACCATTCAAAACACGAAAGAAGCCTGAAAAACAAGAGAGCTCTGAAAAACCAAAGAATTTTAAGATACAAAAGAATTTCAAAATACCAAAGAACTACAAAGTACAAAAAATTCTGAAATACAAAAGAACTCTGAAATGTAAAAAAACTTTAAAGTACAAAAGACTGTTAAAACACAAAAGATATATTTCAGAAAGTTACACAAGGGATTTTATCAGAACTACAAAAGATAACTTACGAATGAAAAGCCAGTATAAATATGCAAATGACAGCGGACAGTTTCTCTATGAGGGACTGTCTTTTATTTTTAACCATCATCACATAAAACATATAAATAATATAGCTCCCTGCCAGAAAACCAGCAGGGAGCTTCCGTTTGGACACAAAGATTATCTGTTTATAATCTGTTTTTATTTATATCGCATTCTTATTTGTAGTTTACGATGTTTCCGAAATCAGCTTTCAGAGATGCTCCACCAACAAGTCCGCCGTCGATATCGTTCTGAACGAATAAGTCAGGAGCTGTTGCAGGATTTACAGATCCGCCGTACTGGATACGGATTGCTTCTGCTGTTGCTTCGTCATAGATTTCAGCGATGCATGCACGGATACCGGCGCATACTTCCTGAGCCTGCTCAGTTGTAGCTGTTTTACCTGTTCCGATTGCCCAGATTGGCTCGTAAGCGATAACTGCTGTCTTAGCCTGATCTGCTGTAACACCCTGGAATCCAACTTTAACCTGCTGACGGATGAAATCCATTGTCACGCCCTGCTCTCTCTGAGTAAGAGTTTCGCCACAGCACATGATAGGTGTGATTCCGTGTTCGAAAGCTTTAAGGATTTTCTTGTTAACATCTTCGTTTGTTTCTCCGAAGTATTCTCTTCTTTCAGAATGTCCGAGAACAACGTATTTAACGCCTGCATCTACGAGCATTGCAGGAGAGATTTCGCCTGTGTATGCACCTTTTTCTTCGAAGTACATATTCTCAGCGCCAACCTGGATGTTTGTTCCTTTAGCAGCTTCTACAACCGGGATAATATCAATTGCAGGTACGCAGAATACAACATCAACTTCGTCGTTTACTACTAATGGTTTTAATGTTTCTACTAATTTAACTGCTTCGCTTGGTGTCATGTTCATTTTCCAGTTACCAGCGATAATTTTCTTTCTTGCCATGATGAGTTTATCTCCTTAGTGTCCTTTTCGGACGTATATTTATATGGTAACACCATATCTGCTAAATTCAGGCTTCGCCTGCGGCTCACTTTCATTAAGCAGACAGGTGAGCTTTCACACTAAATTCGGTCTGCGCCTGCGGCTTGACCTTATTAAGTGTTTAATGCCTGCCTATTTATCGTTTGCTGCTGCAACACCCGGAAGTTCTTTTCCTTCCAGGAATTCAAGAGATGCACCGCCACCTGTGGAGATGTGTGTCATCTTGTCGCCATAGCCAAGGATATTAACTGCTGCTGCAGAATCACCACCACCGATGATTGTTGTAGCGTCTGTGTCAGCAAGTGCTTTGGCAACAGCTTCTGTACCATGAGCGAAGTTCGGCATTTCGAAGCAGCCCATCGGTCCGTTCCATACAACTGTCTTGGCATCTTTTACAGCATCAGAGAAAAGTTTCTCTGTTTCAGGTCCGATATCCATTCCTTCCCATCCGTCCGGAATCTCACCACGTTTTACAACCTGGATATTGCAGTCATTAGAGAAGTCATCACCGATTCTGTTATCTACAGGAAGAAGAAGTTTTACGCCTTTTTCTTCTGCTTTCTTCATCATGTCTAATGCATACTGAAGATAATCATCCTCGCAGAGGGATTTTCCGATATGTCCGCCCATTGCTTTGGAGAATGTATAAGACATACCACCACCGATAATCAGAGTATCTACTTTATCAAGAAGGTTATTGATTACAGAGATCTTGCTGGAAACCTTAGCTCCGCCAAGGATAGCAACGAACGGTCTCTCAGGATTGTTAACTGCATTTCCGAGGAAGTCGATTTCTTTCTGCATTAAGTAACCAACAACTGCTGTATCAACATATTTGGTTACGCCAACGTTAGAGCAGTGTGCTCTGTGTGCAGTACCGAATGCATCGTTTACGAATACATCGCAAAGAGAAGCGAGTTCTTTGCTGAATTCGTCTCCGTTCTTTGTCTCTTCTGCACGGTAACGTGTGTTCTCAAGTAAGATAATGTCTCCATCTTTCATCTCAGCTACTGCTGCTTTTGCGTTTGGTCCAACTACTTCCGGATCTGCTGCAAATTTAACTTCCTGTCCTAATAATTCGGAAAGGCGAACTGCAACTGGTGCAAGAGATAATTCCGGTTTCGGTTCTCCCTTCGGTTTACCAAGGTGAGAACAAAGGATAATTTTTCCGCCGTCTGCAACAAGTTTCTTGATTGTAGGAAGAGCTGCTACCAGACGGTTCTCATCTGTAATTTTTCCATCCTGAAGCGGAACATTGAAGTCACATCTTACAAGAACTTTTTTGCCTTTTACATTGATATCATCAACAGATTTTTTGTTCAGCATTTGTGGTGCCTCCTTAATAATATTCTTTGAATGTTACTGTATATTTGTGGACAGCAACATATAATTTCTGTACAACCTGCCTGACCGGCTGGCGGCAGATATGCAGATTGCCCAGACAACATCAGCAGGAACTGCCGCTGACAGTTCCTCACAGATGTATAGCGACAAAAAGGGTCCGGTCCATTCCAGACCGGACCCTTCGTTGGAGTCTATTCCTCTACACTTACTGAAAATTAAGCGTTCAGCAGTTTACCAAAGTGTTTGATTGTACGAACCATCTGGCTTGTGTAGGAGTTTTCGTTGTCATACCAGGAAACAACCTGTACTTCTGTTGTGCCATTCTCAAGTGGAAGAACCATTGTCTGAGTAGCATCGAACAGAGAACCGAATCTCATACCAACGATATCGCTGGATACGATTTCGTCTTCGTTGTATCCGAAGGATTCATTGGAAGCTGCTTTCATAGCTGCGTTGATCTGTTCTTTTGTTACGTTTCCTTCAACAACTGCTGTTAAGATTGTTGTAGAACCTGTTGGGGTAGGAACACGCTGAGCAGATCCGATTAATTTGCCGTTCAGTTCCGGAATAACAAGACCGATAGCTTTTGCAGCACCTGTGCTGTTAGGAACGATGTTAACTGCAGCTGCACGGGATCTTCTTAAATCACCTTTTCTCTGCGGTCCGTCAAGTGTCATCTGATCGCCTGTGTAAGCGTGGATTGTGCACATGATACCGGATTTGATTGCAGCGAGGTCATTTAATGCTTTAGCCATTGGAGCTAAGCAGTTTGTTGTACAGGAAGCTGCGGAAATGATGTGGTCTTCTTTTGTAAGAGTTTCATGGTTTACATTGTAAACGATTGTCTTAAGGTCGTTTCCAGCCGGAGCGGAAATGATAACGTGTTTAGCACCTGCATCGATATGAGCCTGAGCTTTGTCTTTGGATGTATAGAATCCTGTGCACTCAAGAACTACGTCTACACCGATTTCTCCCCAAGGAAGTTCAGCAGCGTTAGCTTTTGCGTAAATTTTGATTTCTTTTCCGTCAACTGTGATGGAATCCTCTCCTGCTGTTACTGTATCTGCAAGAGCATATTTTCCCTGTGTTGAATCATATTTTAATAAGTGAGCAAGCATTTTAGGAGATGTTAAATCGTTGATTGCTACGATTTCAAATCCTTCTGCTCCAAACATCTGACGGAATGCAAGACGTCCAATACGTCCAAAACCATTGATTGCAACTTTTACTGCCATGATAAAATTCCTCCTATGAATTAAGTGGTTATTTATGATGATTCCTTAGTTTGTTAAAGAATCATCAACCTGTATTGTATTGTACATAATTCCAAACAAAAATTCAAGACCATTTTATAAAAAACAGATAAAAAATAAGTAAAAAATGTAATTTTTGTGTTATACTGGGAATGCAACGTACGGTATTCCATCTGGAAAGGAACTTTTAATTATGAACAGACAACTATTATGGGACTGCCATATGCACTCTTCTTTTTCCTCGGATTCCAGCACTCCTATGGAAAATATGATCCGGCGGAGCATTGAGCTTGGGCTGAAAGGCATTACTTTTACCGAGCATCTGGACCCGGATTATCCGGCCACTCCTGATGGTCTGGATTTTTCTCTGGATATTCCCGCCTACAGGGAAAAGCTGCAAAAGCTCCAGGATACATACAGAGATCAGATACAGGTTCGCTTCGGGATCGAGCTGGGACTGCAGATGCATCTGAGCGACTATTTTTATTCCCTGCTTGCAGAGACACCTTTTGACTTTATTATCGGTTCTTCCCATCTGGTTCATGGATACGATCCGTATTATCCGGAGTTTTTTGAAGGACGTAAAGAATTTTACTGTTATATGGAATATTTTGAGTCTATTCTTGAAAATATTTCCGTTTATGATGGTTTTGATGTTTACGGACATATTGATTATGTTGTAAGATATGGTCCTGAGAAGAACCGCCAGTACTCTTACGGGCGTTATAAGGATATTCTGGATGAAATCCTGAAACGGCTGATTTTCATGGGAAAGGGAATCGAGCTGAATACCGGCGGGTATCATTACGGACTTGGGGAACCCAATCCCTGTGTAGCGGTGATACGGCGTTACAGAGAACTTGGCGGTGAGATCATCACCATCGGAGCCGATGCGCATACCCCGGATAAGGTCGCCTATGCCTTTGACAGGGCAGCCTGTGTGCTGGAGGACTGCGGATTCCGGTATTATACCGTATTTAAGAACCGCCATCCGGAATTTATCTCATTGTAAATTACAGAAGCCGGAAAGATTTCTCAATTTTGCCTGTGAGTGATCCGAACAGCAGGCTTCTCTGTAATAGAAATATTTTTTATAAACCAGGGAGGAATATTATGGCAAAAAAAAGACTCCAGAAGAAACGAGCAATTACCCAAAAACAGGAACCGGAAATTCTGAAAGTAGAAACTTCCAAAACAGAGCCGGTCAAAGTGGAGACTTCCAAAACGGAACCCGTGAAAGTGGAAACTTCCAAAGTAGAACCAGTCAAAGTAGAGACTTCCAGGACAGAACCTGTGAAAGTGGAAACTTCTAAGACAGAACCTGTGAAACTAGAAACTTCCAGGGTGGAACCTGTAAAGGTCGAAACCGCAAAAGTTGAGCCGGTCAAAGTCGAAACTGCAAAGAAAGAGCCAGTCAAGCTGGAAGCTCCGGCAGACATGAATATATATAATGAACGTTTCCAGAAACATTATGACGAACTGAAATGGCTGTACTGTGAATTATATCAGGATCGTGAGAATGTCATGTCTTATCTGAATGATCTGACTGCCAACATGAAAGCATTCTATAATGACAGAAATGCAGCATTAAAAACTTCCGACCGGAAACGTGAGGCTGATCCGGACTGGTATAAACGCAACGATCTTCTTGGCATGATGATGTATGTCAACAATTTCGCGCATACCTTAAAAGGTCTGGAAGAAAACCTGGATTATGTACAGGAATGCAATGTAAACTACCTGCATCTGATGCCGCTTCTTGCGTCACCGGAAGGCAGAAGTGACGGTGGTTATGCAGTTGCAGACTTCCGTACTGTTCAGCCGGAACTTGGAACTATGGATGATTTCGCAGAGCTGACCTCCAAATGCCACGAAAAAGGCATCAACATCTGCCTTGATTTCGTTATGAACCATACTTCCGAGGACCATGAATGGGCAAAACGTGCCCGTGCAGGTGAGAAAGAATATCAGGATCGTTATTTCTTCTTTGATTCCTACGATATTCCTGCATTATATGAAGAAACCTGCCCGCAGGTATTCCCTACCACAGCACCTGGAAACTTCACATGGCTGGATGACATTCACAAACATGTTATGACTACTTTCTATCCATATCAGTGGGATTTAAATTACAGAAATCCTGTTGTGTTCAATGAGATGGTCTACAATATGCTGTATCTTGCCAACCAGGGTGTTGATATTGTACGTCTGGATGCGGTTCCGTATATCTGGAAACAGCTTGGCACAAACTGCCGTAACCTGCCTCAGGTTCACACTATCGTCCGTATGATGAGAATGATCTGTGAGATTGTTTGCCCGGGTGTTCTGCTTCTGGGTGAAGTTGTTATGGCACCTGAAAAAGTTGTTCCTTATTTCGGAACTGTAGAGAAACCGGAATGCCACATTCTCTATAATGTAACAACTATGGCAAGCACCTGGCACACCGTTGCGACCAAAGACGTTTCTCTTCTGCGCAGACAGATTGATACGCTTGGTGCACTTCCGAAAGAATATGTATTCCAGAATTATCTCCGCTGCCATGATGATATCGGCTGGGGACTGGATTATGATTTCCTGAAGAATTTTGAAATTGATGAAGTTGCCCATAAGAAGTTCCTGAATGACTTCTTTACCGGCAAATATCCGGATTCCTTTGGACGTGGAGAGCTTTACAATGATGATCCTCGTCTGGGAGACGCAAGACTCTGCGGAACAACTGCTTCTTTATGCGGTATTGAGCGTTATGGCTTCGAAGGCAATACATATGGCGTGGACAGAGCGATCCGTTATGATATCACTCTTCATGCATTTATGCTTTCCCAGTCCGGTATTCCGGTTATTTACAGTGGTGATGAAATCGGTCAGGTCAACGATTATTCCTATAAAAATGACCCGAACAAGTGCGCAGATTCCCGTTATCTGCATCGTGGTGAATTCAGTTGGGCGCTTGCTCCAAACCGCAAGATTGCAGATACTGTTCAGGGCAAACTCTTCTCCGCACTGAATCATCTGGAGCATGTCCGCAGCGAGCATTCTGTCTTTGATACCAAGGCTTCTCTGCGTACAATTGATACCTGGGATTCTTCTATCCTTGCTATTGTCCGTGAAAATGATGAAGAGAAATTTATCGGCATCTACAACTTCAGCGATCAGGACAAAGTTGCGTGGATCAATGAAGATGATGGTATGTATACAGACCTGATCTCCGGTCATGAGATGGAAGGCAAGGGAGTTATGATCCCTGCATTCGGATGCTTCTGGCTGTGCAGAAAAAAATAATCTGGCGGGTAATCATGCAGTAAAATAAAAAGATGAGCCGGCACCTGTATTTTTCATACAGACCGGCTCATTTTTTTATTATTTATTTTTTTATTATTTCATCTTTTTATTATTTTTGCACTCTTTCCAGAAATCTGGCAAAGAAACCTTTGTCCTCATCCTCTTTATCAAGTGATTTCGCATAAATCTTTCGAATCCACTCTGTGATCGTCTCTATGAGGATCGGCGAGAATGTCATAAGGAGAAATACCAGAATGATCATTCCGAATTCCAGAGAACCTAATGTCAGCAGATTCTGCAAAATAACTGCACTTGCAAAAAAGATAATCTGCATTCCATAAATAATAACCTTTCTGTAACGGTTTAATGGAGAATAAACAGTTCTAAGTGCTGACATATAGTTCCATCCTGTTACCAGAACGCAGGCCGTGTTTAACATGGCATTGGAATGATAGACGTCCTGACAGACCAGCATGATCGTAAATACACATCCGGTGATGGTCACTGCTGCCGGGAACGCATTCATAAATACGTGCCGCAGGAACGTATGGTCAATCTTATTGTAATTGTTTTCCTGTGTAAGAAGGAATGTCGGTATTCCTACCGCACACGCGCTGATCAGTGACATCTGGATTGGTTCAAACGGATACGCCTCGCCAAAGAAAATGGTGATCAGGGCAAGCAGTACGGAAAAAATCGTCTTGATCAGGAACATGGACGCTGCACTTCGGATGTTGTTGACAACTCTTCGGCCCTGATTTACGATATGAGGCATTGCTCCGAAATTGGAATCCAGCAGTACCACATTGGCAATGTTTTTCGCAGCATCGCTTCCTGCTGCCATGGCAATACTGCAGTCCGCCTCTTTTAATGCCAGAACATCATTGACACCGTCACCCGTCATGGCAACGGTATGTTTCTGTGCCTGGAGCGCCTGCACCATCTGTTTTTTCTGCTGTGGAGTGACACGGCCGAATACACTGCATTCTGCGACTGCCCTCTGCATCTCTTCCGGTGTAGTGATCGTTGTGGCATCGATATAATGATCCGCATTTTTCAGCCCTGCCTTTTTGGCAATGGCAGACACTGTGACCGGATCATCTCCGGAAATGACCTTCAGATCTACACCCTGGCTGTCAAAAAATGCCAGTGTGTCCGGAGCTTCTGCACGAATCACATCTGTGAGCAGAAACAGTGCAACAGGTTTCAGACCTTCCGGAAGTTTCGTTCCTTCTGTCTCCTGCTCACTGTGAGCCAGAACCAGAATACGGAATCCGGATTCTGCATAAACGCCACAGGAGGAAACCAGTTTCTCATTTCCTTCCGGAAAAAGGAACTGCGCAGCTCCCATCAGATAGGTCCCTTCTCCTTCAAAAACAGCTCCGCTGTATTTTCGGTCAGAGGAAAACGGGATGGCATGAAGAAGTTTCAGATCACTTCTGGATGGAAATCTCTCTCTGAGTGCATCGGCTGTGGCATTCTGATCATGCAGTACCGCCATCATATTTCCCATGATATGCTCAATATTTTTGAGTTTCTGTTTCTCTTCTTCTGTGAGTTCTTTGTGTATTTGCTTCGCACTTGCAGGTTCACTCTGCATTTGCTTTTCATTTACATCTGCTTCTTCCTTTGTCTGCTCTGCTGATTTTTGCAGATTTACTTTTACCGGCTGTGCTTCACATTCACTGGCTTCTTTCTCTCCACCGGCATCCTGTTCGTCCGCAACAGTTTCTTCTTCGCTGTACAGATGCACATCTTCCACACGCATGGTTCCTTCTGTGATCGTACCGGTTTTATCCAGACAAAGAGTGTCTACCCTTGCCAGCGTCTCAATACAGTATAATTCCTGTACCAGCGTTTTCTTTGTCGCAAGGACAAGAGAGCCAAGTGTCAGAGCCACACTGGTAAGCAGTACCAGACCCTCGGGGATCATTCCCAGAACCGCTGCCACCATATTTACAACGGAATCTTTCAGGTTATCTCCCACAATATAATACTGCTTGTAAAACAACATCGCACCAAGCGGCACGATAATAATACTGATCACCTTCAGGATGGCATTCAGCGAATTTCTCAGTTCTGAGTTATGGCGTTTAAATTCCTTTGCCTCGCTGGTAATCTGAGACGCATAATTGTCCTTTCCTACATGGATGACCTGACAGCAGGCTTCTCCTGCTGTGACAAAACTGCCGGAAAAAAGTTCATCTCCGGGATTTTTTGTCAGATTGTCCGCCTCACCCGTCAGGAGAGATTCGTTTACTTCCACACCGCCTTCGAGTACTTTTACGTCTGCCGGAACCTGATCTCCGGTTTTCAGAAAGATCAGATCGTCGATGACCAGTTTCTCTGTGGAAATACTCCATTTCTTTCCTTCACGCAAGACAACCGTTTTGCTTTCTGTCAGAATTGCAAGTTTGTCAATGGTTTTTTTCGCCCTGATCTCCTGAACGATACCGATGACTGTATTGATCAGGATAATTCCCATAAACATGGAATTTTTGTATGATCTGACAAAAAGAACCATCACAAGAAGTACAAGGTTCAGAAAGTTGAAAAACGTCAGAGTGTTCTCCATAATAATCTGCTTGTACGTTCTGGTATTCGGGTTCTCATTGGCGTTAACTTTCCCCTCTGCAATCCTTTCCTGTACCTGTTCGTTTGTAAGTCCTGTCATTTTTACCTCCATTGACGGCAGATTTCATAATCATGCCGGTGATTTAACGGTGATAGATAAAACAGGGCAGATGATGACTATCACCCGCCCCGTCTTCATTTTATATAACGAACTTTAACTGCAAATTACTTCAGATCTGAAAAATATATTAATATTCTTCCTCTTCTGCTTCTTCACCTTCATGAATATCAGACTTCGGTTTCTTAAGACCTTTGATCTCAATGTGATGTTTCTGTGCATAGTCCCAGAGTGCTGCATGGATTGCTTCCTCTGCAAGCAGGGAACAGTGAACTTTTACTGGCGGAAGTCCGTCAAGAGCTTCCATAACTGCTTTGTTTGTAACTTCCATAGCTTCTTCGATAGTTTTTCCCATTACCATCTCTGTTGCCATACTGCTGGTTGCAACGGCTGCACCGCATCCGAATGTTTTAAATTTACAGTCTTTGATGATATGTGTTTCATCATCGATATCAAGGAAAATTCTCATGATATCACCGCATTTTGCATTTCCTACGGTACCTACACCGCTTGCGTTCTCTATTTCTCCGACATTACGTGGATGCTGAAAATGATCCATTACTTTTTCACTGTAAGCCATTTGTATTTCCTCCTGTTATCCTGGTCTTATTTCTGTTTTTTCATGAAGTCTTCATATAATGGAGACATGCTTCTTAAATGTGCAACGATTTCTTTCAGTCTGTCTACTGTGAAATCTACATCTTCCATGGTTGTCTCTTCGCTGAGAGTCATACGCAGGGAACCATGTGCGATCTCGTGTGGCAGTCCGATTGCCAGAAGTACATGAGAAGGATCAAGAGAACCGGATGTACAGGCTGAACCACTGGATGCGCAGATTCCATAGTTGTCAAGCATCAGAAGAAGGGATTCACCTTCTACGAACTGGAAGCTGACATTTACGTTGTTTGGAAGACGTTTTACACGATCACCGTTTACTTTTACATAAGGGATCTCTGTTTCGATTCTATGGATCAGATGATCTCTGATTGCGATTTCTTTTTCGGTACGTTCTTTCATGGAAGCGTTTGCACGGGCTGCTGCTGCACCGTATCCAACGATTCCCGGTACGTTCTCTGTACCTGCACGACGTTTACGTTCCTGTGCACCACCGTGTACGAAAGAGCGGATCTTTACGCCTTTACGGATGTATAGGAAACCGATTCCTTTCGGTCCGTTGATCTTATGTCCGCTGGAGCTTAACATATCAATGTTGCATTCATCTACATTGATCGGCACCTGGCAGAAAGCCTGAACAGCATCTGTGTGGAACAGAATACCGTGTTCTTTTGCGATACGTCCGATTTCTTTGATCGGCTGGATAGATCCGATCTCGTTGTTTGCGAACATTACAGAAATAAGAATCGTTTCCGGTGTGATGGCTTTTTCCAGTTCGTCAAGTTTTACGATACCGTTCTCATCTACATCTACATATGTGATCTTCGCGCCGCGTTTCTCCAGATATTCACAGGTGTGAAGGATTGCGTGATGCTCGATCTTTGTTGTGATGATGTGGTTCCCTTTTCCTTTATATGCTTCAAAAGTTGCTTTCAGAGCCCAGTTATCGGACTCGGAACCGCCTGCTGTGAAATAAATTTCTTCTTTCTTTGCTCCAAGAACTTCAGCGATCTGTTCTCTTCCCTTTGTCACTGCTTCTTTGCTCTTTCCTGCAAAGTCATAAATACTGGATGGGTTGCCATAATACTCTGAAAAATATGGCAGCATTGCCTGGACAACCTCCGGCGCTGTTTTCGTTGTTGCTGCATTGTCCAGATAAATCATTTTTCCCATTTTCTTGTCCTCCTGTTTTATTTAAGTAAGTCCGGCACAGCTTCTTCTGTGTTCTGACTTTCCATTTTTTCTTCATGTACTCTTCTGCTCTCTTCTATAAGCTGACCAAGCATCAGGGTATCCACAGCACTTGTGATGCTGTCATTAATTCTTTTCCAGACGAGTTTCGCCACGCATACGTCACTGCCATGGCAGGTTCCGTCATTCTCAATCCCGGGACAGGCCGCCGCTTCCAGACTGCCCTCGAGTACACGCAGGACATCACCGACTGAGATTTCATCTGCCGGTCTGCCAAGCTGGTATCCACCGTAGGCGCCTCTGCTGCTCTTTACCAGACCTGCCTTCTTGAGCATGGCCATAAGCTGTTCGAGATAACTCATGGAAATATCCTGTCTCTCTGCAATACTCTGTAAGGAGACGGTTTCATTCTCGCTGTGTAATCCCAGGTCTATCAACGCTTTCAGACCATAGCGTGCTCTTGTTGACAGTTTCATTTTCTCACCTCGTTTTTAATTCCCAGTGTTTCCCTCGGATTTCATGATTACTTTACCAGAATCTGTTTGTTCTGTCAAGGCTGTTTTGTGCATATACTGACATAAAAGTATCCGTAAGCTGCTGTGTAAAGAAGGAATCAGCAGCTTCAGACATTCCGGAGGCCATCTATGTCAAAAAAGCTCTTCATCCGGGGAACTCTGCTGCTTACTTTCACAGGTCTGTTCAGCCGTCTGATCGGTTTCTTTTACAGAATATTCCTTTCTCATACAATTGGTGCTCACGGGCTGGGAATTTTCCAGCTCGTCCTTCCTTTGCAGCTTCTGATCCTGTCTGTGTGCGCTTCCGGTATCCAGACTGCCATTTCCCGGCTCACAGCCTCCGAGATCACTCTCGGGCATTCCAGGCGCGCAGGGGACTATTTTCTGACGGGAACTGTGTTTTCTGTTTCGTTTTCCCTGATATTTTCCTGGCTTCTTTATACTTATGCCGATTTCTGGGCCTGTCATATTCTGAAAGAACCTCAGACAGTTTCTCTGATTCGTCTGCTTTCTTTCAGTATTCCTCTGAGCACTTTTCATAGCTGCGTCAACAGTTATTATTTCGGGAGAAAAAAGGCGGCTTTTCCGGCGGGTGTCCAGCTCATTGAGCAGATCTTCCGTGTGGGAGGATGTTATCTTCTTTATCTGATCCTTGTTTCTCAGGGGCGTGCTGTCACTCCTGTCATTGCAGTCGGCGGAAATCTGATCGGAGAAATTGCTTCTTCTTTTCTTTCTCTGTTTACTGTCAGTATGCACTTTCAAAAAACATCTGATACCTCTTCCCGTACAGAAAAACCTTTTTTACTGTTAAAAGATCTGTTTCAGATTTCCGTTCCTCTTACTCTGAACAAAGTCCTGCTGACAATTCTTGGCAGCATTGAAGTGATTCTGATTCCTGCCAGACTGCAGATGTCCGGTCTGAGTTCCAGAGATGCACTCAGTATTTATGGAATTTTTACAGGAATGGCACTGCCCCTGATCCTGTTTCCCGCGACTGTCACAAATTCGGCTGCGGTGATGCTTCTTCCTTCCATCACAGAACTTCAGACCCTTGGTTATCAGAAAAGGATCCGGTATGTGATCAGTCAGATTTTCCGGTATTGTCTGCTGCTGGGCGGAGTCTGTATGATCCTGTTTCTGTTTTTGGGAGAGTTTCTGGGCAATTTTTTATTTCACAGCCAGACTGCCGGTATCTACATTCAGACCATGGCATACATCTGCCCTTTCCTTTATCTGAACACCACCCTCACAAGTGTGCTGAACGGACTGGGCAAATCCACTGCCTGCCTTGTCCACAGCGTCGTCAGCATCTGTATTCGCGTCAGCTTTGTTCTGTTCGCGATTCCCAGATTCGGGATACGGGGTTATCTCTATGGAATCCTCTGCGGAGAACTGGTTCTGACAGTCCTTCATGTTTATGCACTGTCTGAAAAACATTTTCCCTATCGACATTCAGATAAGAATGGTTTATAATTAATGCCGAAAAAGCAACGGAAAAACAAAGAAACAAAGGAGATACAACTATGGGATTCGATTTTATCAAAAAATTACCAACCACTGAAGAAATTCGCAATCAGTATCCCATTGATGCTGAAATTCAGGCCATTAAAGATGCAAGAGATAAGGAGCTACGTGATGTCTTTACCGGAAAATCCGATAAATTCCTTGCTATCATCGGTCCTTGTTCAGCAGATAACGAGGACGCTGTTCTGGATTACCTTACCAGATTACGCAATGTTCAGGAGAAGATAGCTGACAAGGTTCTGATCGTTCCACGTGTTTACACAAACAAACCAAGAACAACAGGAGAAGGCTATAAGGGTATGGTGCATCAGCCGGATCCCGAAAAACAGCCGAACCTTCTTGCCGGCCTCATCGCCATCCGTAAAATGCATATCCATGCAATTCAGACCAGCGGCATGACCTGCGCAGATGAGATGCTTTATCCGGAGAATTACCGTTATCTTTCCGATCTTCTCTCCTATGTCGCAGTCGGTGCACGTTCTGTAGAAGACCAGCAGCATCGTCTGACTGTCAGCGGCATGGATATTCCGGCAGGTATGAAGAACCCTACCAGCGGTGACCTCGCAGTTATGCTCAACTCTGTTGTAGCTGCTCAGGGCGGACATCGCTTCATCTACAGAAGCTGGGAAGTAGAGACCACAGGTAATGAACTTGCTCATACCATTCTTCGTGGTGCTGTAAACAAACACGGAGAAGCTATCCCGAACTATCACTATGAAGACCTTCGTCTTCTCTGGGAAAAATATCAGAAGAAGAACCTGAAAAACCCGGCTGTTATCGTTGATACCAACCACTCCAACTCCAACAAGCAGTATGACCAGCAGGTTCGTATCGCAAAAGAAGTTCTCCACAGCCGCCAGGTTGATCCGGAACTTCACACTCTGGTAAAAGGTCTGATGATTGAAAGTTATATTGAGCCTGGAAATCAGAAGATTGGATGTGACCATGTATATGGAAAATCCATCACAGACCCGTGCCTTGGATGGGAAGAATCCGAACGTCTTCTTTACACAATCGCTGAGATGTGCTAAACAGAACTGAAGAAAAGTCAGGCAGATATTCGCAATTGAAGCAGGGGACTTACTTGATTTGGTTAAAAAGAGAGACTGTCAGTAATGATATCTTTTATCTGTATATCATTATCAGCAGTCTCTTTTTATGTGCTTTATCTTACCTTATCTGTCAGCCCGTTGGTGCATCAGTGACGCGGATGTGTTTTCATATACACATCTCTCATTTTATTCACATTCATTCCAAGATAAACCTGTGTGGTGGAAATATCAGAATGTCCCAGCATTTCCTGCACGCTTCGGATATCTGCGCCGTTCTGTAACATATGTACGGCAAAAGAATGTCTCAGGGTATGAGGTGTAATGTCTCTCTGGATTCCGGCATCATCTGCATAACCCTTCAGAACTTTCCAGAATCCCTGACGGCTCATCGCCTTTCCGGAGCAGTTCGTAAACAGTGCGGTTTCCTCGTTGTTTTTTACAAATACTGCCCTTGTTGTCTGAAGATAACGTTCCATCGCTTTTTTACAGGGGATTCCGATCGGGATAATCCTCTCTTTGGCGTTTTCATGGCAGATCACATAACCAAACTGTAAATTTACATCTACAATCTGTAAATGAAGCATTTCGCTTACCCGCATGCCTGTGGCATATAAAAGTTCCAGCATGGCCGCATCACGGATTCCCTTTGGTGTATCCAGTTTCGGCTGCTGTAATAACTTATCTACTTCTTCAATACTCAGAATCTCCGGTGCCTTCTTTTCCACCTTCGGAGGTTTCAGATTTTCTGCCGGGTCTTTGGTGATCACGCCTTCTTTCCATAAATACTGAAAAAAAGCTCTCATGGAAGCCACACTTCTGGAAATAGAGGAAGATGCAAATTTCTCTCTTTCCATATAGCTGATATAGCCCTCCAGCTCCAGTTCTTTCACATCTTTGAAATTTTTGATTCCGCGTTCTTTCAGAAATTCTGTCATTTTTTTAAGATCACGCTGATAGGAAACTTCTGTGTTTGCGGATGTCTTTTTTATATTATGTAAATATGTGATAAATTCCCTTATTTCTATCTCCATGGTATCGTACTTCTCACTCCTTCTTCTTCGTTTAGCCGTCTGAATTTCCAGTCAGATCAATATCCTTCCGTCTGTACAGATACAAATTCCATTATAGTTCACACCTCACTATCCCGCACGGAGTGAACAGTAACCAGATTTCCCATATCTGAAAATGTACCTGTATTATACTGTCTATTTGACATAAAATCAAACATTTTTTTCGCCGGAATCCTGTAAAATCAAGGCTTTTTCGCGTAAAACACCACATATCGGAGATTTTATGACAACCAATACTAAATATAGTAAAAATTTTTTCAAAAAATTTTTATGTAACTCAGCAGTTTTTCTACGATCCAGGGATTCAGACAGCATTCTGCCAGGATTCCGATAAGGTAAATTCCACAGGCAGCACTGCTTCTGAGCAGATAAACTCCGATCCTTTCAGGAAACAGCCCCTTGTTTCTCCAGATTCCTGCTGACATCTCCCAGACCTGTCTCATCAGATAGAGAGAAGCCGGGATATAAAATAAATACTGCGGAAGAAGCAGACCCAGACCGATCAGTCCTCCTGCAAAGCCAAACTGCAGAATTGATACGGACATCACTGCACCGATATAGACTCCCAGAAACCATATTCCAAGAACTGCCAGCGGTGCCCCGAAGACTGAAAATCCACAGATCGCACTTACAAGAAAGAGACTTCCTCTGTATTTTAAAATCTCTTTCAGATATTCTGTTCCTGTGATCTGTCCGGTCGTAAATGTGCTGAGAAAGTAAACAGAAGCCATTGTCTTCTGCTGCCATTTTATTTTCCACAGAACATTGGGAAGGAGATTTCCTGCCAGAAACCCGCACAGAAAGAGAATCAGGGCAGGGAAATTATTTTTTCTTTTCATAGATTCACCCTGTATCAGTTTACGGCTGCCATATTTAAAATATACCTTTTAGCCACATAGAAAATGTTCGCGCTCCATACAGGTAACAAAAAAACTCTGAAAGTGTATTATAAAAATACAACTTCCAGAGTTTATATTCGCAAAGAACTATTTATTTCGCATAGTCAACAGCTCTGCTTTCGCGGATTACATTGACTTTGATCTGACCAGGATATTCGAGTTCTGCCTCAATCTGTTTTGCGATATCGCGTGCCAGGAGAACCATATCTGCATCATTGATATGTTCCGGTACTACCATTACACGGATTTCCCTGCCTGCCTGAATAGCAAAAGACTTATCTACACCCTTAAACTGGTTTGTGATATCCTCTAACTGTTTCAGACGGTTTGTATATGTCTCCAGAGTCTCACGTCTTGCACCAGGTCTTGCTGCGGAAATCGCATCTGCGGCCTGTACGATACAAGCGATCAGAGATTCCGGTTCTACATCTCCGTGATGGGAAGCAACCGTATTGATAACAATCTGTGACTCTTTGTATTTCTTACAAAGATCTACACCAATCTGAATATGAGAACCTTCTACTTCATGGTCAATGGATTTACCAATGTCATGAAGAAGTCCTGCACGTTTCGCCATACGGACATCCACGCCGATTTCACCGGCAAGCATTCCGGATAACTGCGCAACTTCGATAGAATGTCTCAGTGCATTCTGTCCGTAACTTGAACGGAACTTCATGCGTCCGAGAAGTTTCAGTAATTCCGGGTGAATGCCATGAACACCAACATCCATAGCGGCTGTCTCACCGTCTTCACGGATCTGTGCTTCCACTTCTCTCTGTGCCTTCTCTACCATCTCTTCGATTCTGGCCGGATGGATACGTCCATCTACGATCAGTTTCTCCAGAGCCACTCGTGCCACTTCACGGCGGATCGGATCAAAGGCGGATAAAACAACTGCTTCCGGTGTATCATCAATGATGAGATCTACACCTGTCAGTGTCTCAAGAGTACGGATGTTACGGCCTTCACGACCGATGATCCTTCCCTTCATTTCATCGCTCGGAAGCTGTACAACAGAAATTGTAGTCTCGGCAACATGGTCTACTGCACATTTCTGAATGGCATTTACCACATATTCCTTAGCTTTCTTTCCTGCTTCTTCCTTTGCTCTGTTCTCCAGTTCCCTGTAGAGCTTGGCTACATCCACTTTGACGTCATCTTCAACGGATCTGAGCAATTCTTCTTTTGCCTGTTCGGAGGTCAGACCTGAAACTCGTTCCAGTTCCTGTACTCCTTTTTGCTCAAGTTCTTCTACTCGTTTCTCTTTTTTCTGCACTTCGGCTGCTCTCGCTGTGCATTCTGCCTCACGCTTCTCGACTGCATCTGCTTTCTTATCTACCGCGGATTCTTTTGCCAGTACACGGTTTTCATACTTCTGCAGTTCATTTCTTCGTTCCTTGGTTTCTTTCTCCAGTTCATTTTTTGTGCGGAGAGATTCTTCCTTCACTTCCAATAAAGCTTCTCTTTTTTTAGTCTCGGCTGCTTTCAGAGCTTCATCTATGATGCTTCTTGCCTTGTCTTCTGCTGTTCCAACAATCTCTGCGTCTTTCTGGATCTTGTTGTTTACAGCGACTTTGCAAGTAACAGGAACCGCAATAAGTAGCGCGACTACCACAGCGACAATTGCAACAATAATTGTTGTTGTCACAGGAGCACCTCCTTATTTAGTTTTCATTGTACAAATACAACAATACAAGTTTATCTTTTTTTGATACTTATGTCAAGTTTTTCTAGGCAAATTCAGGACAAATGTTTGAATATTTTTGTTACCGTTCACTTAGTATTCCTGTTATCCTTCCGGATTCTCACTCCGGGCATTGCTGTGTACTGTCACAATCTCCATTTCTTCAAGAACACTGGAAATATCGGAAAACTGAAACCCTCTCCTGACAAGGTATCCATAAAGGCGGCGCATTTCTTTTTCGTCAAGTTCTGTGCCCGGTGCATACTTCTTCTCTACCGTTCTGATCAGAAGGGTTCTCTCATCCGGGCTGTTTAAAGCCGCTTCCTCTTCCCATGCTGCCACGGCAGTCTCTTTGTCAACCCCCTTGCCGATCAGCTCCTGTATGATCTTCTGGCGGCTTTTGGAGTCCATTCTGTATGCAATGTAGGTTCTGGCATAACGGCTGTCATCTATATAGCCATAAGATTGTACATATGCAAGAGCTGCATCCACGGCATCCGGACTGAATCCCGACTGCCGCAGTTTATCTCTCAGCCCCTTCTCTGTGCGGTCCATATGCTCGAGAAGGCGCATTGCTTTTCTTGTGGCATCTTTCTGTTCTTCCGGTGAAGCGGCCATGATTATTCTTCAGTCCCGTCTGTCTGTGCAGGTGTTTCTTCTGCTCCTGCTGTTTCTGCTTCCTGGTTTTCTTCATCCGGAAGAAGATGGTAATGGATTCTTACTTTCTTCTCGATCTCATCGCAGATGTCTGTGTGCTCTTTCAGGAAAAGTTTCGCATTCTCACGTCCCTGTCCGATCTTATCACCGTTATAGGCATACCATGCACCACTCTTGTTGACAATTCCACAGTCTGCTGCCAGATCAAGAATATCTCCTTCTTTGGAAATTCCGGTACCGAACATAATATCAAACTCTGCCTGCTTGAACGGCGGCGCTACTTTATTCTTCACTACTTTAATTCTGGTATGGTTTCCTACCATCTCTCCGCCCTGTTTCAGAGTCTCTACCCTGCGCACATCCATACGCACGGAAGAATAGAATTTCAGGGCACGTCCGCCTGTGGTTGTCTCCGGGTTTCCGAACATAACACCGACTTTCTCACGAAGCTGGTTGATAAAGATAACCACACAGTTGGATTTACTGATAACTGCTGTCAGCTTACGAAGAGCCTGAGACATCAGACGCGCCTGAAGTCCCACATGGCTGTCGCCCATATCTCCGTCGATCTCAGCCTTCGGCACCAGAGCAGCTACAGAGTCCACGATCACGATATCCACTGCTCCGGAACGGACCATCGTCTCTGTGATCTCCAGAGCCTGCTCTCCATTATCCGGCTGTGAAATATATAAGTTATCAATATCTACGCCGATATTCTTGGCATATACAGGGTCCAGTGCATGCTCTGCATCAATGAATCCCGCAATTCCGCCTCTCTTCTGCACCTCTGCCACCATGTGGAGGGCAACGGTTGTCTTACCACTGGATTCCGGTCCGTAAATCTCAATGATACGTCCTTTCGGTACTCCGCCGACTCCTAAAGCGATATCGAGGCTCAAAGAGCCTGTAGGAACGGTTTCCACCTGCATATTCGCACTGGATTCTCCCAGTTTCATTACAGAACCTTTTCCATACTGTTTCTCAATATGTCCAAGCGCTGCTTCGAGCGCTTTCTGTTTTTCTTCATTGATCATCTATCTTTTCTCCTTAAATATATTCAGAACTTATGTTCGTTTTTATGTATTAATAGTATTATACTTCCGTAAAAATGTCAAGCATTTTATCCATGATATACGGGCATTCAAAACTGCCAGTAAACAATAACTGCCAAAATTACTGTTCACAGTTAATAAGCTTAACATACCAAGAGCAGGAAATGCTTTTCCCACACTTCCTGCTCTTTTGTATTTGTCGGATATTTTATTTTTACTGTTTTACAGTCTTTATAACTTTTATAGCTTTTATAACTTTCGCGCCGGTCAGTCAGATATCCTCTGCTTTGTTCTGCTTTGTTCTGCTTTGTTCCGCTTTGTTCTGTTTTATCCTGCGTTTATTCCGGTTTGTCACCGATCAGCCAGTTATACATCTCTTCATACTGACGTGCGGAATTATTCCATGAGAAGTCGGCTGCCATTGCACGGTCAACCATCTTGTTCCACTCGCGTTTTTTGTCATAGTAGATTCTCTCTGCATTACGTACAGTTGCAAGCATTTCATGCGCATTGTAATTGCGGAAGGAGAATCCTGTTCCTGTTCCTTCGAATTCGTTATATGGTTCTACGGTATCTTTCAGACCGCCTGTCTCTCTTACGATCGGAAGAGTTCCGTAACGGAGACTCATTAACTGGCTTAATCCGCAAGGCTCGAACAGAGACGGCATCAGGAATGCATCTGCTGCTGCGTAAATACGATGGGACATCTTCTCATCATAATAAATCTGTGCGGAAACTTTGCCATGATATTTCCAGTCAAAATGACGGAACATATTCTCATAGCGTTCGTCACCGGTTCCGAGTGCCACGATCTGCACTGCATCCTGACACAGCTCATCCATCACATAAGCGATCAGGTCAAATCCCTTCTGGTCTGTCAGACGGGATACGATTCCGATCATCATGGCTTTCGGGTTCTCTTCCAGTCCCAGATCCTTCTGAAGCTGGATCTTATTTTTCACTTTTTCCTTACGGAAGGTTGTCGCATTGTATGTCTTGGTGATATATGGGTCTGTTTCCGGGTTAAATTCATTGTAATCAATACCATTTACAATACCGCGCAGGTCATTGGAACGTGCACACATCAGACCGTCCAGACGCTCTCCGTAGAACGGTGTCTTGATTTCTTCTGCATAAGTGCTGCTTACTGTTGTAACTGCATCTGCAAAGACAATACCGCCTTTTAAGAAATTGGCATCTTTGTAAGCTTCAAGCTTGTCTGCGGTAAAGTAATAATCAGAAAGACCTGTGATCGCCTGTACTGTTTTTACATCCCATACACCCTGGAATTTCAGGTTATGTATTGTCATGATCGTCTTGATATTCCAGAAAAATTCATTCTGCTGGAAGCTGTCATGCAGATAAACCGGAACAAGACCAGTCTGCCAGTCATGGCAGTGGATGATGTCTGGTCTGAATCCGATCACCGGAAGTACAGATAAAACAGCCTTGGAGAAGAATGCAAATTTCTCCAGATCCCATGGTGCACTGTCATATGGTTTCGGACCACTGAAATAGTATTCGTTATCAATGAAGTAAAAATGAACGCCTTCATACTCCATATGCATGATTCCTACATAGCAGTTCTTATAGCCGAGATCCATGTAGAAATGTGTAACGTACTCCATTCTATCTTTCCATTCCTGTTTCATGCAGGCATATTTTGGTAAAATTACACGAATATCGAAATATCTCTTGTCAAAACATTTCGGTAAAGAACCAGCTACATCCGCAAGGCCTCCTGTTTTAATAAATGGAACTGCTTCAGATGTTGCAAATAAAATATTTTTCATGCGAAAAACCCTCCTTGGTAGCGTTTATAAAGTAATTATAAACCAAAACAACCCTATTGGAAAGAGCGATTTTTATATTCCAGCCGGATTTTGTCCGCGATCAGGGCGATAAATTCTGAATTGGTTGGTTTTCCCTTTCCATTGCTGACTGTGTAGCCAAACAGTGCATCAATGGTATCCATTTTTCCTCTGCTCCACGCTACCTCAATGGCATGGCGGATCGCCCGTTCTACCCTGCTGGATGTTGTCTGGTGTTTCTTCGCAATTGTCGGATAAAGAATTTTAGTAATAGAATTGAGCATCTCCATATCATTTACCGACAGGATGATCGCATCTCGAAGATACTGATATCCTTTAATATGAGCCGGAACACCGACTTCGTGGATAATGTTTGTCACATCTGTCTCCAGATTTCCCATAGTCATGGGATTATTCGTCTCAGTTTTCTGTGGCTGGCGGCTGATCTCCCTGAATCTTCTTTCCCCTGCTCTGCGCACATGTTTGATCCTGTTCAGCAGCATTTTATTGTCAAAAGGCTTCAGCACATAGTAATCTGCACCCAGGCTGAAAGCATCTTCTGTGATTCGTTCTTTTCCCACCGCAGAAACAACAATAAATGACGGTATTTTCTTCAGTTTACTGTCATGGGCAAAATGTTCCATGACTGCCAGCCCGTCCATCTTCGGCATAATAATATCCAGTACAACAACATCCGGTTCTTTTTCCTGTATCAGATTACACAGTTCTTCTCCATTATGCGCCTTTCCTACCAGTTTCAGATCTGCATCTTCTTCTATAATCTGACCAAGTACTTCCACCATTCTCTCATTATCATCTGCAACTGCCACATTTAACTTTTCCATGAGGCCACACCCTCCCTCTTTCAATCCTACAATTTGTTCATGTCCGACACATTAAATATTATAGTAGAACGAACAGAGAGAAATCAAGCCGAAACAGGCAGGTCAGACCTATTTTCCATCGACTGATTCAGAGCTGATTTTCCATTTATTTTTGTTTTTCGTCAAATCGTAACACGCCCGGACAAATATCGAACTTTATCTCATTGACCGCTCTGGTTCCCAGTTCCTGGCTGATCTGCCCTTCTGCCTCCACAAAGCACTGTAAAAGCACAGGATTAAACACCCCTTTTTCCCCGTCAAGGAGCATCTGAACTGCCTGCTTATGTGGAACCCCTCTTTTGTAGGAGTGCTCACTGACAAGTACATCATAGGCATCTGCCAGCGATACCACCTGAGCCGCGATCGGAATTTCTTCTCCTTTCAGTCCGTCCGGATATCCTCTTCCGTCATATCTCTCATGATGCCATCTGCAGATCTGATATGCAGTCTGTACCAGTTCTTCATTCTGATACAGTTCCAGATTTTTCAGAAGCGATGCTCCGATCAGCGTATGCGTTTTCAGGATTTCTTCTTCTGCCGGCGTCAATGGCGCCGTTTTGTTCAGAATTTCTTCATTGATGCCGATTTTTCCGATATCATGAAGCGCAGAGGCTGTCACGATCACTGTGCGTTCTGCCCAGGAAAGATCATATTTGTCCGTTTTCTGGATCAGGCGTTCCAGCAGAATTTCTGTGATAATGTTGATCCTGAGAATATGCTGCCCGCTTTCTCCGTTTCTGTAGCCCATGATCTGACTCAGAATACCGATCATGATCTGGTTGTTCTTCTGCTTTTCATAAATCTGATCCGTCACAAGCGTGATCAGTCTTCTCTGTTTGGCATAAAGTTTAATTGTATTAAATACCCTGCGGTACACGACCTGCGCATCAAACGGGCGGTTGATATAATCCACAACTCCCATCTCATACGCTTTCCGTACAAATGCCTCAGAGTCCTCGCTGGAGATCATGATCACAGGAATGTCGTCGTTCCAGTTCTTTGCAGCCATGGCGGTCAGCACTTCGAAGCCATCCATCACAGGCATGACAATGTCCAGCAGTACAAGGGAAATATCCCTCTCATACTGCTCCAGGATATTCATACATTCTTCTCCGTTCTCAGCCTCCAGAATATCAAATTCATCTCCGAGAACCTCTGCAAGGATCGCACGGTTGAGTTCTGAATCATCTACGATTAGGATCTTCTGGCGCGGTTTGTCTGCTGCTTTCCCCGTCCGTTCTTCCTGTCCCGGCTGTGATGTACTCTCCTGAGTAACCACCATGTTTTTACGCAATTTTGCCTGATACATAAACTGATCTGCCTGCACAATGGTCTCTTCTACCGTATTTCCGTCAGACATTGCCCCACCAATACTGACAGAAAGCCGGATCTGGGAATATCCTGGCACCTTCGATTCTCTGATCTTTTTACAGATCTGTCTGAGTTTCTGTGTAAAGATATCTGCGGCAATATCCGGCATGACCAGAAGAAATTCATCTCCTCCATAGCGAATAAGAATATCGCTCTTGCGGATACAGCTCCGGATCATTTTTGCCACAGTCTTTAAGACCGCATCTCCTACTCTGTGGCCAAACGTGTCATTGTAAAGTTTAAAATCATCCAGATCGATCATTGCCACACCTGCCAGAGCTTTCATTTTCTTGATCTGATTCTCAAAATATCTCCTGTTGGAAATTCCTGTCAGGGCATCAATATACAATTCATCATCATAACCGCTCAGTTTCCGCAAAAGGCGGTCTCTTCCTTCAGAATCCAGCATCAGCTCATCATCCAGGCAGTTGATCATCTCGATCACATACGGCTTCCCGTCAATCTCAACATATTTGGCAATCACCTGATAAAGAGCAGTATCTATAAATTCCATTTTTACCCGTTTATCTTTCGCCTTATATGCCTTGAGTGATACGCAGTTCTCGCAGGGATGATCTTTCCTCCAGAAGGAAAAACACTGATCGTGATCGTGATCCTGATTCTGATCCTGTATTTCTGTATCATTTTTTCTGTTTATATTTTCTATTACTTCCGCATCCAGCAGCCGTACCACATCAAAGATTTCCCTGAGTTTTTGGATACTTTCTTCTGCTTCCTGCATTGTCATTACTGTATTCATAAACGTTGCCTCATATTGTGACACAAAAAAAATATTGTTATCATAACAATAACAATACTTTTGATTAACTACCTGCAGCTGGCTGCCATTTTACAGGCCCTTTAGCTTTGCGTCGCAACCTTTCGATTGTTTTGCCATATTAACATCTAAATATTATTCATGATAGCATAGCAGATATAAAAAGTCAAAACTTTTTAGTTGATCTCTGCCCGGAGTCTGTCCTGAATCTCAATCAGATTCTCCAGAAGCATAGGATTAAAAATTGTACAAATTCAGTCAGTGTTTTCATGCGCAATCCGGTTGTAAGAAAGCATTGGTTTTTCACAATGCTTTCTGGTATTCTCCAGCATATTTTCTATAAATATTCCATATCCGCTGGTGGAATCCTGCACAAATACATGGGTGACTGCGCCAATGATTTTACCGTTCTGGAGCACCGGAGAACCGGACATTCCCTGTACAACGCCTCCTGTAAGTTCCAGCAGTTTTTCATCTGTGATCTGAATTACAAAACTTTTATTTGTATCCTCATGATTCAGATCAATTCTTTTAATCTGTGCAGTATATTCCTTCACCTGCCCGTCCACACAGCAAAGAATGGACGCCTCTCCTGTCTGTATCTCCTGTTTATGCGCCACAGGCATCTTTTTCAGTGTAATCCCGTCTTCCACTCCTTTATAAAACTGCCCGTAAATCCCATTTTTGCTGTTTTGCTCAATATCACCCAGAATATTTTTATTCTCATACCGTATAAATCCGGCCAGTTCTCCCGGGCTTCCTTTACTTCCTTTTGTCACTGCCAGAACCTGTGCCTTATATAATGCACCGTTTCGGATATCCAGAAGCTGTGCAGTGTCAACATCACTGATTCCATGACCGAGAGCTCCATAATTTCCATTCTGATCCACATAAGTGAGGGTTCCGATGCCCTGTGTGTCATCCCGGACCCAGATTCCGAGTTTATAATCTCCTTTTGTATCTTTCACAGGAGTTACAGACACCGGAACGCTTTCTCCCTCACGTTTTACCTCGAGTGTCACTGCATTTCCATCCAGCTTTTCGATATCATGAATCAGATCTTTTTTTGTGGAAATTTTTTCACCGTTAAAAGCCACAATATAATCTCCCTGTTTCACAATATTTTTCGCCGGTTCCTTCGTCTCTCCATTCTGGTCCTGAATCTCTCCTGTATTGACCACAAGAACGCCCTCTGTCTCCATATAAATCCCGATCGTGCTTCCGCTGACATAGATTTCCTGCTCATCCACAGGCGTTACTTTCACCTCTTTAAACGGAATACATCCCAACAGTCTGCACGGCAGCGTATAACCTCCATCCTGCGAAACTGCCACTGCCTCTTCAAAGGTAACCAGCGGATTCTCCAGCATTTCTGCCACATCTGCCTCATTTTCTCCCGACACCTGAATCTCATCCGGTATTTTCCTGCTCAGATATTGATATCCCAGAAGTACGATTGCCAACAGATCCAGTGCCAGAAAACATACAATAAAAAGTCTGTATTTTTTTCTTCTGTTCATTTTCCCGCATCCTTTCTCAAAAATAAGAGAGCACAATCTCCAGTAAGATTATCCTCTCTTAGTATGCGGTCAAATATTTTATTTGAGTCTTGTATTTTTTTGTTCCTGTGCCAATTCTTTCATTTCTTTGGCGTTCTCGAGAACCGCAGGTGTGATTTCCGCGCCACCCAGCAGTCTTGCCAGTTCCCGGATGGAATCATTTTCCGAAAGTACATGAATCTGGGTGATTGTATCTGTTCCTCTTAAATGCTTCTCAATTTCAAAATGGCTGTCTGCCATCGCTGCAATCTGCGGCAGATGTGTGATACACAGTACCTGATGGTGCTGACCGATCACTGCCATCTTTTCAGAAACCTTCTGCGCGGTTCTTCCGCTGATACCAGTGTCAATCTCGTCAAAGATCAGTGTCTCGATCTGATCTCTGTCTGCAAGGATTGCTTTCAGCGCAAGCATGATTCTGGAAAGCTCACCGCCGGATACGATCTGTCCCAGTGGTTTTAAGCTCTCGCCCGGGTTTGTAGAGATCAGATACTGAATCTCATCGGTTCCATTGTCTGAATAGCCATTTTTTTTCTGGAAATCAATGGCAAAATTTACATCCAGGAAATTCAGGTCTTTTAATCCCTGAATGATCTTTTCCTCAAGCTGTGTACTGTATTCTTTACGGATTTCGGAGAGTTCATCCGATTTTTGTGCAAGAACTTTTTCCAGCTTTTCCAGACGGTCTTTTAATTCCTGTAAATTCTCTTCATATCTGCGTAATTTTTCCAGTTTTTCTTCCTGAAGCTTCCGGTATTCGAAAATTTCCCCGATGGTACGTCCGTATTTCGCTTTCAGACCATTGATCAGGTCAAGCCGACGTTCCGTTTCGTAGAACTCACCTTCATCGAAGGTAAGATCATCCAGATAAGCTGACAGTTCCCTGTTAAAATCATTCAACAGCCCGTCTACTGAAGTCAACGTCTCTTCCAGCGGTGCGAGTTCCTGATCATACTGTGTCACATGGGAAAACTCCCTGAGTGCTTCCCCGACCGTCTCTCCTGCGCCTTCTTTTGCATCATATCCTGTAAGATTATGTATAAGCTGTAAAGAATCCACAATCAGTTTCGCATTGTTCATCTTCCGGTACTGGCGTTCCAGTTCCTCGTCTTCCCCTGACTGAAGATTTGCTTTCTCAATCTCTTTGATCTCAAACTCCAGAAAAGCAGTTTCCCTGTTTCTCTGTTCTTCATCCATATTCATGGAATTAAGTTCACTTTTGCACTTACTGTACTCTTTGTATGCCTGATGCACAGTTTCTTTCGCCGGAAGGATCTTCTCTTTTCCATAGGCATCCAGAATGGCAAGCTGTTTATCCTGATAAAGAAGAGACTGGTGTTCATGCTGTCCATGAATATCCAGCAGGCAGGCTGCTGCTGCCTTCATCTGGCTTACGGTACTTGTCTCTCCGTTAATCTTATTGATGCTTCTTCCGTCCATGATCTTTCTGGAAAGAAGGACCTGTCCATCCTCCGGATAGATATCCAGTGCTTTCAGTGCCTCCTTTGCCTTTTCATTCTCAATCTGAAAAAGCAGCTCTACAAGAGCATAAGGTGCATTTTCTCTTATCATATTTTTTGAAGTTTTCGCTCCGAGGATGAGCTGCATAGACCCCAGGAGAATGGATTTACCAGCTCCTGTCTCACCGGTCAGGATATTAAGTCCCGGTCCGAATTCCACTTCAATTTCTTCTATCAGTGCAAGATTTTTTACATGCAGATGAGCTAACATTTTTTATTGCCTCCAGTACAAGTCATTATCAGAAAATCAGGGGCAGAATCTCCGTATTCCACAGAAAAGATTCTGCCCCGGTCTCATTTTTTATTGATTCAGCCGTACAAAACTTCTGAGTTTCTCTGCTGCTCCCAGTGCCATATCTGCATTCTTTGCAGCGCACATGATAGTGTCATCACCTGCGATACATCCCAGTATTTCCGGCCATTTCAGGGCATCCAGTGCTGCTGCCACGCCCATCGCCATTCCGGAAACGGTTTTGATCACGATGATATTCTGTCCCACATCGATCGAAAGCAGGGTATCTTCCAGTACTCTCGTATATTTTGCGCCCAGGCTTCCGGACTCATTATTGATGATAGCATAGCGGGATTTTCCGTCTTTTCCTGCTACTTTGGTTAGTTTCAGAGCACGGATATCCCGGGAAACGGTAGCCTGTGTCACTTTAAATCCCGCCTCATTCAGCCGGGATGCCAGTTCTTCCTGTGTATCAATATCATACTGATGGATCAGTTCGATAATTTTTTCATGTCTCGCAACCTTCACGTTATCCCCTCCTGCTAATCAGCTGTCTCTCATTTTCCGGCGCAGTACTTCCACGAAACTTAAATGGTTCAGTTTCAGTATCCGTGTCTTTACATCTGCCTGCCGGATCTGTATACAGTCACCGGTAACCATGGGAATAAACGTATCTCCATCAAAAGATGCGATCCCTTTTTCACAGTCACAGTGTCTTCCTTTTCCAATCTCCACGGTGATCACATCCTGAGCCGGAAAAATGATACTTCTCGTATTCAGCGTATGAGGTGCAATCGGTGTCATAATGGTCATGGCAGCATTTGGCGATACAATCGGTCCGCCTGCTGACAGACTGTAACCTGTGGAGCCTGTAGGCGTGGAAATGATGATTCCGTCCGCATTATAGGAATTGAGATAAACGTCGTTCACATAATTCTTAAAACGTACCACACGAAGATGTCCGTCACGCCCGATCACGATGTCGTTCAAAGCAATATCCTTTCCGATCAGCTCTTTGCCGCGGTACACCCTGCCTTCCAGCATCATGCGTTCTTCCACCTCGTAGTCATCTGCCATAAGCTGATCCAGGGCACCGTATAAAGACGGCTGATCCACTTCCGCAAGAAATCCCAGATTTCCAAGGTTGATGCCCAGAAGCGGAATCTCTTTATGCACCACATCCCTGGCCGCCTGAAGAAGTGTTCCGTCACCTCCCAGTACAATGATACACTGGGTATCATCCGGAACCTGATCCGGATCTGTATAATGATAGGAGCCTTCGTGTTTTCGTTCTGCCTGCTGCACTGCACATTTCTTCTGATGTTCTTTCAGATAATTTACAATTTTTCCGGTAATCTGAAGTTTCGGGTCCTTGTCACTGTTTGTAATAATATAAAACCTGTCCATAACGTTTTCCTGACCTGGTCTTTTAATCTAACTGTCCGTGGGCTTCAGCCACCACATCTTCTACAGATACCTGCAGACTGTCCGGTACTTCTGTGCCTTCCGGATGTTTTTTCAGATGAAGGAGATATTCAATATTTCCCTCCGGTCCCTTGATCGGTGAAAAAGAAAGGTGACATGGCTCCATGGATATGCTCATTGCATAATCTCTTACTTTTTCGATGACTTCCTGATGAACTGCCGGATCTCTGACCACGCCTTTTTTGCCGACTTTCTCTCTGCCGGCCTCAAACTGTGGTTTGATCAGACATACGATCTCGCCGCTCTCAGTCAGAAGATTTCTTACCGGAAGCAGTACCTTGGTCAGAGAAATAAACGAAACATCGATCGATGAGAAATCTGCCGGTCCTTCCAGATCTTTCGGTACCACATAGCGGATATTTGTCTTTTCCATGCAGACTACCCGTGGGTCATTACGCAGTTTCCAGTCAAGCTGTCCATATCCCACATCAATGGAATATACTTTCACTGCTCCGTTCTGAAGCATGCAGTCTGTGAACCCGCCGGTAGATGCACCAACATCCATACAGACCTTTCCCTCCAGTGTCACATCGAAGTTCTTCATGGCTTTCTCAAGCTTCAGACCTCCTCTGCTGACATACGGAAGAGTATTTCCTCTTACTTCGATCTTTACGGTCTCAGGGAACATGGTGCCTGCCTTGTCCTCTTTCTGACCATCCACATATACATCTCCAGCCATAATATACGCTTTCGCCTTTTCGCGGGAAGGTGCAAGCGCACGCTCCATCATAAGCATATCCAAACGTTTTTTCATTGTTCTTTCAAAACCTCACTATCTTCTATTGCCTGTCTGATATCTGCCACTCCCAGACCGATCTTCGCCCGCAGGCTCTCCACATTTCCTTGAGGGACAAAACGGTCCCACACAGTCGCAGACAACACATGTGCCTCCGGATGACAGGCTTCCATATAGGCAGATACATGTTCTCCATATCCACCGCTTTTTACATTTTCCTCCACAGTCACAAACAGGCTGTGGTCTTTTGCAAGCTGATCCAGAAGTTCCACATCCAGCGGCTTTACAAATCTGGCATTCACAAGCGTCGGCTCATATCCGTCTTCCCGCAGTCCCTGACAGACTTTCTCACAGGAGGGCAGCATACTTCCCACTCCCAGTACCGCTATCTTCTGTCCTTTTGCAAGGATTTCACTTCTGCCATACACGATCGGTTCCTGATGCTCTCTCAGCCCCTGATATGCGTTTCCTCTTGGGTAACGGATCGCAACCGGTCCCTGATGGGATACGGCAAATTCCAGCATCTCCTCCAGCTCCCGGTCATTCTTCGGTGCCAGAACTGTCATATTCGGCATCATGGACAGATAAGACAGATCAAAACAGCCCTGATGGGTTTCTCCGTCTGCACCTACCAGTCCTGCCCTGTCAATAGCAAAGATCACATGGAGATTCTGCATGCAGACATCATGGAGGATCTGGTCAACTGCCCTCTGAAGAAACGAAGAATAAATCGCAGTCACAGGGATCAGACCGCCCAGAGCCAGTCCTGCCGCAAAACTTACCGCATGTTCCTCTGCAATTCCCACATCAAAGAACCTGTCCGGAAACTTCTTTGAAAATCCCACAAGTCCGGTTCCATCCGGCATTGCTGCTGTGATCGCCACAAGTTTTTTATTTTTCTCTCCAAGAGAGAGCATTTTTTCCGAGAAAATATCTGTATAGGACGGAGCCGTTTTTTTCTGTAATGCCTTTCCTGTCTGAATGTCAAACGGTCCTGTTCCATGGAAACGGTCCGGGTGTGCACTTGCCGGTCCGTAACCCTTTCCCTTCTGGGTAAGGACATGAACCACCACCGGTCCCTCCACGCGTTTCGCTTCATTAAACAGTTTCATCATCTGACGCATATTGTGCCCGTCCACAGGTCCCAGATAGGTCAGTCCCATATTTTCAAACAGCATTCCCGGAATAAAGAGCTGCTTGATACTGCTCTTGGTTTTGCGCATGGTATCTACCAGTGCGGTTCCCACTTTCGGAACCTTCTTCAGCGTCTTGGTCACTCCCATTTTCATTCCCGTGTAGGCTTCCGCGGTTCTCAGAGCACTGAGATATGTGGACATTCCTCCTACATTTCTGGAAATGGACATGTTGTTGTCATTGATGATGATGATAAAATTTGTTTTGAGTTCCGCTGCATTATTTAACGCTTCATACGCCATTCCTCCGGTAAGGGCACCATCTCCGATCACAGAAACCACATGGTGTTTCTGCCCCAGAATATCTCTGGCACGTACATAGCCAAGCCCTGCGGAAATCGAATTGGAACTGTGTCCCGCATCATAGGAATCACAGTCACTTTCGCTTCTCTTGGGGAAACCGCTCAATCCGCCTTCCTTGCGGAGATTTGAAAATTCGTCCTTTCTTCCGGTAAGGATTTTGTGAATATACGCCTGATGTCCTACATCCCAGATTAGTTTATCTTCCGGAAAATCCAGTACATTATGCAGTGCCAGGGTCAGCTCCACCACTCCGAGATTCGAGGCAAGATGACCTCCGGTCCTGCTCACGGACTGAATTAAAAAATCTCTGATCTCCTCCGCCAGAGGCTCAAAATCTGCCAATGGTATCTTATGGATATCATTGGGTTTTCTGATTTTTTCCAGAATCATTTGTATCCTTCCTTTATTTTCTGCGGTTTATCAGTTTCTCCACCAATAAATACAGAAATTCATTATTTTTATTCAGGCTCTTTAATAAGGTGATCGCCTTCTCTGAAAGTTCTTCCACCTGTCCTGCTGCCTCCTGTACTCCAAACAGAGTCACATAGGTCACTTTATTGTTCTTTTCGTCACTGTGTACAGGCTTGCCCAGTTCCTGATCCGTGCTGGTCACATCCAGAATGTCATCCTGAATCTGAAAAGCCAGTCCGATATTGTAAGCAGCCTCTTCCACCACAGACACTTCCGCCGGATCTGCGCCTGCCAGGATCGCACCTGTCATCATAGAGGCTTCGATCAATGCAGATGTTTTATTCCTGTAAATATAATCCAGCATTTCTTTCTCTAACGGCTTACCGTCATTTTCCACATCCACACTCTGGCCGCCAAGCATTCCGTGAATTCCTGTCTTGTCCGCCATCACAGTCAGCGCGCGGATCACACGGTCCTTCTCTTCTGTCATGGAAAATACCTGAAGCATCGTCTCATATGCATAGTTTAAAAGGGCAACACCGCTGAGTACTCCCATGGCTTCTCCATAAACCTTATGGGTCGTCAGTCTGCCCCGCCTGTAATCATCATTATCCAGTGCCGGAAGATCATCATGGATCAGGGAGTGGGTATGGATCATCTCCATTCCGGCCATGAATGGCTCCACAAACTTTTCCGTGCCGCCAAACAGACGGTATGTCTCCTGCATCAGCATCGGGCGGATACGTTTGCCGCCTGCCAGCATACTGTAGTTCATCGCCTGTGCCATGGTTCTGGCGAATCCTTTTTCTTCCGGAAGAAAAGATTTCAGGATCTCTTCAATCTCTTCTGTTCTTTTTGTCAATTCATCTTGAAAATTCACTGAACGCTCCATTCTCATTGATCTGCAGCATTTTCTTCTCCACTGTATCGAGTCTGTCACTGCAGAATTTTAAAAGTTCCATTCCCTGTCTGTAAAGTAAAAAAGAGTCCTCCAGAGAAGTCTCCCTGTCCTCCAGCTTCTCAGCCAGAAGGTCCAGTTCTGCAAATACTTCCTCCAGGGACTTCTCCTCCTGTATCTGTGTATCATTCTTCTCAGTCTTCGCCATATATACGCTCCTCCTTTGTGATCTGGCTTACCTGCGCTTTTATGGTTCCGTCAGTCACAGAGATAAAAACCGGCTCTCCTGTCTGTACCTGTTCCACGCTGGTCAGTGTTTTATGATCTTTGTCTGCCACATAGGAAAATCCCTGATTCAGTTTCCGAAGAGGGGATAATCCGGCAAACTTTTCCAGATAAACCGCCAGTCTGTGCCGGTTCTCCTTCAGTTTCTGATTCATTCCATCTTCAATGGCGTTCTGAAGGTCCGCAAGGTGCTGTCGTTGTTCTCTGAGCCTTGCTTCCGGGCTGAGATAACTGAGTCTGGTCTGAAACTGCTCCAGCCTGCTGCGGGAAAGATCCACTTTGCCACTCATCGCGCGATACATTCTCTGCTTATAAAGCAGAATCGTCTGCACAACACTTCTGAAATCATCCACTGCCAGTTCCGCTGCCGCAGAAGGCGTAGGTGCCCTTAAATCTGCCACAAAATCCGCAATGGTAAAGTCTGTCTCATGACCGACTGCCGAGATCACCGGGGTATTACATTCAAAAATAGCTCTCGCTACGATTTCTTCGTTAAACGCCCACAAATCCTCAATGGAACCACCGCCACGGCCTACAATGATCACATCCACACCTGCCTGATCCAGTGTGCGGATTCCTTTTACAATACTCTGTGCGGCTTCACTTCCCTGTACCAGAGCCGGGTATAAAATGATCTGAAGATATGGATTCCGTCTGTATGAAATATTCCGGATATCCTGAATGGCAGCTCCTGCAGGTGCCGTCACCACTCCCAGACGTCTGATAAATCTGGGAATCGGCTGTTTATAGCCCGGATCAAACATTCCCATTTCTTCCAGCTCCTGTTTCAATGCCAGAAAACGCTCATATAAGGCTCCGGCTCCCTCAAGTGTGATCTCTTTTGCATAAAGCTGGTAACGCCCGTCCCGTTCATAGACATCAATGGTTCCTCCCACAATGACCTTGTCACCGTTTTTCATGGAAAAAGCCAGTCCACGCCTCTGTCCGGCAAACATCACGCAGCTTAAAGTGCCTGTCTCATCTTTCAGGGAAAAATAGATGTGTCCACTTGTATGGTATTTACAATTGGACACTTCTCCTTTTACATAAATCTTCTGCAGAAAATAATCCTGGGTAAACATATTCCTGACATAGCGGTTTACCTGGCCTACAGAATATGCATTTTTCATTCTGATTTTTCTTCACTTTCACTGCTGGCGATCTTGCCAAGGATACCATTTACAAAGGAACCGGAAGTCTCACCGCCAAAACGTTTCGCAAGTTCTACTGCCTCATTGATGGCTACTCCTGTCGGAACATCCTGATCAAATTTCAGTTCATAAACTGCCAGACGAAGGGCAGTCAGGTCCACACGGCTCATTCTCTTTGTCTTCCAGCCTTTACTTGTCTCATTTAACAGCGCATCGATCTCATCTAATTTCTCCAGTACATGTCTGTACTTCTGGCTCATGTATTCCTGGTCTTTCTCAGAAAGTTCCTCAAGTGTATCAAAATAAAGTGAAAGCTGTTCACTCATTTCTTCCTCTGAATTAAATTGTGTCATGAACAATAATTTAAAAATATGTTCTCTCTGTTCTCTTCTTCGCATTGTTTTCGCTGCCAAAACAGCTTTCCTTTCCTATTTTATTTCTTAAGTACACAAAAAAGGAAAGGGTTACTTTCCTTTTTCGTTCTCCATATCTACACTGGCAATGTGAATGTTGACATCCGCAACTTCAAGACCTGTCATATTCTCTATGGATGATTTTACTTTCTCCTGAACTTTCTTACTTGTCTCCAGGATATTCTTTCCATATTCAATATTCAGATTCAGATCTACTGTCACTACGCCTTCCAGCACAGTAACCTTTACGCCTTTGGAAAGATTCTTCATTCCAAGTTTGCTTACCAGTTCATTTGTGATATTTCCTGCCATGGAAGCAACACCGTCAACTTCTGTAGCAGCAAGTCCGGCGATGATGGCAACCACTTCATCTGCGATCTGCACTTCACCAATGCCGCCTAAATCCTGTATTTTATATGTTGTTCTTTTTTCTGCCATTGGAAAACCTCCTAAGGAATTCTATTGTACTGTTCCCTTCCTTCCCAGTCGTACATTTCGGGATACTACCGGTGAACAGTAACCTCCGTATTCAATAACATTCTGTTATCATTACGCTCATTATACCAAATCGACAGAAAAATGAAAAGGGTTATTTACTGAATTCCGTTAATATTAAGCCCGGGTTTCTGTCCTCTGTCATACCCACACTCCATGAGTTTACAAAGAGAAGCAGCGGATTTCCCTTCAGGTCTGTTACTTTCTTCATGTCAGAAGTTCCCACGATCTTGTCCACTTTGACCTCTTCCTTGTTTGCGATCCAGCGGATATGCTCATATGGAAGTGTTTCCAGACGGATGTCTACATTATACTCATTTTCCAGACGATATTTCAGGACATCAAACTGCAGGACACCTACCACGCCTACGATGATCTCCTCCATACCAGTGTTAAACTCCTGGAAAATCTGAATTGCACCTTCCTGGGCGATCTGATTGATTCCCTTGACAAACTGTTTTCTCTTCATGGTATCGATCTGACGGACTCTCGCAAAATGCTCCGGTGCAAAGGTCGGGATTCCCTCAAATGCAAATTTCTTACCCGGTGCGCAGATGGTATCTCCGATAGAGAAAATACCCGGGTCAAACACACCGATGATGTCACCTGCATATGCCTCGTCTACGACATGGCGGGACTCAGCCATCATCTGCTGTGGCTGAAGAAGACGCATCTTCTTGTCTCCCTGCACATGATAAACTTCCTGGGAAGCATCAAATTTACCGGAGCAGATTCTCATAAATGCGATTCTGTCTCTGTGCGCTTTATTCATGTTCGCCTGAATCTTGAATACAAATGCAGAGAAATTGTCATCCATAGGATCGATCTCTCCCTCATCAGACATTCTCGGAAGTGGTGAAGTTGTCATTTTCAGGAAATGCTCCAGAAATGTTTCCACGCCAAAGTTTGTCAGCGCGGAACCGAAAAATACAGGGGTCAGTTTTCCCTTACTTACCAGTTCCTGGTCAAAGTCCGCACTTGCTCCGTCCAGAAGCTCGATCTCATCCAGAAGCTGTTCTTTCTGCTCCGGGTCCATGATCTCGTCTGCACGGCTGTCGCTTAACGGGATTTCCTCGATCACACCTTCTTTGGTTCCTTTCTGTGTATCGGAGAAGGTAAGAATCTTTTCTGTATTTCTGTCATAAACACCGCGAAACTTCTTACCGGAACCGATCGGCCAGTTGATCGGACAGGTAGCGATCCCCAGCTCTTTTTCAATCTCATCCAGAAGATCAAAAGTGTCATTGGCATCTCTGTCCATTTTGTTGATAAAGGTAAAAATCGGGATATGGCGCATTACACAGACCTTAAACAGCTTTCTTGTCTGCGCCTCGACACCCTTGGAACCATCGATGACCATAACCGCAGAGTCTGCCGCCATCAGAGTACGGTAAGTATCCTCTGAGAAATCCTGATGTCCCGGAGTATCCAGAATGTTGATACAATATCCGTCATAATGAAACTGCAGAACGGAAGAAGTAACGGAAATACCTCTCTCCTTCTCGATTTCCATCCAGTCTGATACTGCATGGCGGGCAGTTGCCTTACCTTTTACGCTTCCGGCAAGGTTGATCGCTCCGCCATACAGCAGGAATTTCTCGGTCAGGGTTGTTTTACCTGCATCCGGGTGGGAAATAATGGCAAATGTTCTTCTTTTTTCTATTTCGTTCGTATACTTAGACACGTTTCGCCTCCTGTGCTCTCTTTCTCTATAGCAATTGTCTTTATTGTGTAAAGATACTGTAGAAATCCACAGTATCCTGTTACGTTTCCTATTTTTTTACAGCATTCCTATTCTAGTATATGCACTGCTTCGCTGTCAAGAGTGTAGAAATGTTTTTTGCACATCCACCCCGGCAAAATATGTTCCCGTTTCCCCCGCTTCCCGGTTTCAGTCATAAATATCCGTTGTATCTGTCACAGAATCCTCATAAGGCTGCGCACTGGTCTGAGTATCTGTAGTCTCAGTATCTGTAATCTCTGCATCTGCGCTGCTGTCTTCTGAATACGCACTGGTATCTTCATAAGAAGTTTCATCCTGCACCTCTTCAGAAGCAGTATTTAAAGAATCACCCGAATCCTCTTCTTCATAATCTTCAGTTCCGGAAGCTGAAGCTGTATCCAGACTGTCCTCTTCACTCTGCTTCAGTGGTGTGATCACAATATTCTCCGCTGCAATCCCTGTTTTTCTTTTTACGATATCTTCAATCTGCGCTCTCTGCGCATCCGAAAGTTCCGTATCCGGCACAACCACATCCGCAGTTTCCCCTGTCAGGTTTACAACCACATTCTCAAACCCCTTGGCTTCCAGAAGAAGCTCTGCCGCCGCCTCCTTTTCTGTCAGGTCTGTCATGGAAACCATCGTATGTATTGCCTCCTGCTTCTCTTCATCACTGATCCCCTCATTATTGATGATATCCTGCAGGTCTGCCTTATTCTGGGAACGGATCTGCTCCCTGCTTATTTTTGCCTGTGCGGCAAATCCTGTCGAGCCGGTAAGAACCGCTTCTCCCGGGCTGCTGGTATCCTGGCTTTCCGTCAGGCTGCTGTCTGCGCTGTTTTCATCCAGAAGCGCACTCTCATCTGTCAGATCATACCCTGCATCTTCCAGAATACTGCTGCTGTCCGTGCTTGCTTCCTGATCTTTAAAACCCAGATCCACATCTGCGAAATTCAGATATCCGGCAACTGCGATCAGGATTGCAAGGGAGGTGATGATCACCTGATTTTTTTTCATGATTTTTTTCACACTGCTCTCCTCATTTCATTTTCATTACTTTAATTTTATGGGCTTCGAGCTGAAATAATGACATCACTGCCTCCTGAATATTTTTTACCACCACTGGATCGCCCCCGCCCTCCGCAGAAACCAGAACTCCGGTCACCTGGACTGCATTGGATCGGGAAAATGCCTGTGTTTCGTTATTTTCATCCGACATTACGATCACCTGCACCTTGCCCACTCCCTCCACACTTTCCAGAAGCGCTTCCAGTTTTTCTTCCAGCCTGGATTTCTCTACCTGTATGGTGCCGGTTTCCTTTCCCCCGCCAGTATCAGAGAACAAACTTTTCTGTGTCTGATCCTGGTGTGTCTGATCGGACACAGGCATGGCCGCCACTGCCAGTAGAAGTCCCAGCAGAAGCAGAATGATCCACTGTCCCGGTCCCATACTGCGCAGTCTGGATATGATATTCTCCTTCTTCAAGTCCCCACTCTTCCACAAGTTCATCTGCGATCCTTCCTTTCTGCTCCTGTGTCACATTTTCCCCGGTTATGACCACCACCTGTATCTGTTCTCCTTCTATATTTACTTTCACTCCCTGTATTTCTATCCCTTTTTTCTGCAGAGTTTCCTGAATTTTTTTCCCCAGTTCCGTCTCATATCCCTTTTCCAGATAAGCCTTCTGAAGATTTTCCAGTTCTTTCTCCTCTTTGGCTTTGTTTTCCCGGCTCAGATAAACCTGAAAATTCCCGGTCAGCTCCTGTCCCTTCCCGAACAGAGAAAAAATCGGCGTACTCATCATAAAGATCAGCAGAAGCCCCATAAAAAAGCGCACATATTTTTCATATTTCTTATCCGGCACCAGATTCAGGATTGCTGTAAAAAGAATATAAAATACCGCCATATTTCTGACCCACTGATAAAGTTCTTCTTTCATCCTTTTCACCGCTCCCTTCTCATCTGCTGCCCGCCATCAGGATCAGAAATGTCAGCATACACAGCACTTCCGCTGTCAGCAGCAGTTTCAAAAGCAGTGCACAGCCTTCCCCCATGGTACTGAGCGCTCCCACGATCCGCTTATCTGATACAGGCTGGGAAAGAGCTGCCAGAAAACGATAGGAAAGAGACAAAACACCATAATGTATGGCAGGCCCCATTCCCGCAAGTGCCAGCAGGATCAGAAACACAACTCCCAGACTGTTTCTCACCAGTACCGCACTTGTCAGGATCAGTTCTGTAATGGCATTCATTGCATTTCCGATCACCGGGATCGCTCCCGCTGTTTTTCCCAGTGCAGATCTTTTCAGAGAATCCATCACCGGAGTTACGAGATTCCGGACAATCTGCAGACCTACGGCTGCTCCAAGCAGAGTTTTCAGTCCCCAGTTCACAGCAATCTCCAGAAGCTCTGCCATCTTACTGAGCATTTCCTCTTTTGACAGATGATTGACCAGTTTCAGCAGGATACACAGATTCACTCCCGGCAGGAACACATTGACCAGAAGCCACTGGATCGCCCATACCATCAACAGAACTCCTTCATAAAATACCACTGCCGAAGATGCCCCCACTGACGCCGTCACCGCCATAAAATATGCCGGAGAAAGCACCTTCATAAACTCCGCCAGCCAGGACAGGCGGGTGCTTAAAGAAGTGCTGAGTCTGGAAAAATTTTCTACCAGAGACATAAACAAAATCAGATACACGACATAAAAACTCACATCCCCAACCTGACCATTTTCAAAAACATCTGCGAAATTCGCCAGCACTGCTGCGATCAGAATCAGTAAAAGCAATTTGAAAAAAGTATCTTTCTCCTGCTCTATCCCCGAAAAAAAAAGACTTCGCAGGAATTCCCGCACAGTCTCTTTTGAAATTGGTTCATCTCCGTTTATCATATCTCTTACAGCATCCTTCACAGAAAAGCTGTTCTCTCCAAGGATCTGCCCGATCATCTGCTGTATTTCCTCAAATTCCATCTCTCCGAGCAGTTCATTCTGCATTTCCTCACTTTCTTCTGACTCTATATTTTCCGTCAGATTATCTTTCATTTCCTTCGGACTCATCTGCGCTGCCTGACAAATTTGTGCAGTACCTGTCTGACAGATACCGCCGAATCCATAAATCACCAGAATCAGAAAACACATGCAGAATCGCCTGATATCTTTACTTTTCCCCTCTTTCTTTCCCGCTGTATTCATCTGATATGCCCTTTCTTATCCATCAGAAATTTTTTCATAATTTTTCTGCCATATCCCCGGTCTTCAGCAGCACTTTTTTCATTTCTCCCACACATTATAAAAAACCGGAGATTGTATCCAGAATAGCCAGCAGTACCGGCATACTCAGGACCATCACAGAAAATTTACAGAACAGCTCGATCTGCGCTCCGATCGTCTGATATCCCGCATCCTTACAGATAGACGCAGAAAACTGTCCGATATAAGTGATCCCGATAATTTTTACCAGCGTAGCCAGATAACTTCCATCTACAGGAATCCTTTGGCGAAGTCTATCCAGCGTCTCAAAAAGATATGCCACTTTCCCTGCTGCAAGCCCAAGGATCAGAATACCGATGGCCATGGTAATAAAAGAAGCGTATTCCGGTCTGGTGCCTTTTAAGATAAATCCAAGCATCACTCCGCATACGCCAAGCATTGAAATCTTTATAATGTCCATTTCCCTCAGCCCCCTGTTCCACACCCTGTTACATCATTTTCCTCTTTCTATTCCTGATGCCCGCTTCCACTCCTGCCACCCACTTCTACTCCTGATTTCCTTTTCTATTCCTGACGCCCTCTTCTACTCCTGATTTCCTTTTCTATTCCTGATTCCCTCTTCTTTCTCGGTCAGTATAACGTGTTTTTCATCTTTTTCTACAGTACAAACATCTGCTGAATACTTTCAAACAGTTCATAAATATAAGGCACAATCCAGAACAGAACCATCAGAAGTCCCGCAAGGCTTACCAGAAATGCCTGTTCTTCCCGCCCGCTGTGCTTGAGGACCTGGCAGAGAACGGAAACCAGGATTCCCACTGCGGCTATTTTAAAAATAATCGTTACCTCCATGATCTCCTCCTCTCCCACTCTTTAACAGACAAGCTTTACCAGACGATCACCGCCAGCAAAATTCCAAGAAGAATCCCAAGATTCTGATACATCTTTTTTCTTTCCGGCAATCTCTTCTGCAGTTCCTGAAAAGATAAACGGATATCCTCTTCCATCAGTTCAAGCTGCTTCATCTGCATCTCCAGCCCCAGATATCCCAGACAACGTCCAAGGGAATACAATTTCTCCCTCTCCTCCCCTGTGAGTTCTTCTGCCACCAGACATTCCTCCGCACATTTCCGGAAAATCTCTCCAAAGGATTCCCCTTTCTGTCTCTGCATTTCCCTGGCTGTGAGTAAAAAAAAGTCTCTGTACTTTCCCTCCAGTTTACCGGCAGCACCGGTAAAGGCATCGTACAGAGATGTATTTCCATAACGTATTTCTCCTTTTAAAAGGATGAGCATGCGTAAGATCATTTCCAGATTCCGTTTCCTGCGGGTCAGACGGCTGCTCAGGGCAAACCCACATCCCGTCCCGGAAACAAGAATCATACCTAATCCTATTATTCTCAGCATTTCCTATTTTTTTGAAATTTTCTTTTTGAAATCTTCTTTTCGAAATTCTCTTCCCGAAATTCTGTTCCACCTGATCTCTACTGTGTCAGACATACCCTTCCATTTTCATCCAAAACCCCTTCCAGATATCCTGCCTGGTCTGTTTTTCCAAGGATAATATACCGTTCAAAAACTCTCTCCCCCATCAGTTTATAAAAGAACGGCTGCTCCAGAACATCCTCCAGACAGTTCCCATGAGCCGTTGCGATCAGTTTACATCCACAATGGATCACAGTTTCTACTGCCCTGAAATCTTCTTCACATCCAAGTTCGTCCACTGCCACCACATCCGGAGACATGGAGCGCACCAGCATCTGCATTCCCTCAGATTTCGGGCAGCAGTCGAGCACATCTGTGCGCATTCCCAGATCATTCTGAGGAATCCCCTGGTAACATCCTGCCAGTTCACTTCTCTCATCCACCACACCGACAGTCAGTCCCGGTGTATTCTCCCAGCCATTGCTGAGCTGGCGGATGATATCTCTCAAAAGAGTGGTCTTTCCACATCTAGGCGGAGAAATGATCAGCGTATTGGCGATCCAGTTCTTTGTACGGATGTAAGACATCACCTTATCCGCACAGCCCTGGATCTCATGCGCCAGTCTGACATTGATACAGGAAATATATTTCATTCCCATTATCCTTCCTCTGTCAAGAATCACCTTTCCGGTCACTCCGACTCTGTGTCCTCCCTGAACACTGATATATCCCTGACGGATTTCATCCTCATATGCATACAGAGAATATCCTGTCACATACTCCAGCGTTTCTGTCAGATCCTCCCGCGTCACAACATACTGCTCCTGACCCGGGCTTCGCAGAAAACATTCCCCGCCATCATAGGTCAGAAACAACGGTCGTCCCACGCGTAAACGTATTTCATATAATTTATCATAATCCAGATTTGCTTCCATCAGAAGCTGCCGGATATTTCCGGCAAACAGGTTCTCAATCTGCTGCGCTTCTATGCATCTCACCTCTTTACACTTAATCCTATGTGGACAAACTTTATTTCATACCATTTTCATGTCAATTTCATCATCTGTTTTATCATCTGTTCCATCCATCATCCGATTCCGGAAACACCATTCAGACGAGTCCTTTCACTCTGCCTCATTCTGCTTCTCCACATAGCTCTCCATTTTCGGCAGACTCAGCTTCAGTACACGATCCACAACATTCCCCGCATACCCTCTGTATGCATAGGCACCGGATTCAAACAGTACATAAAGATCATCTTCATCCACCACGATCTGCTCGATCATCTCAGGGAAACGATAACTTCTGGCGGAATTTTCATTGACATAAAGCCTTTTATCCGACTGTTCATAAAACACAACCCTGGACGGCAGAATTCCAAAAGAATGAGACAGCAGCAGCTTATCATGATAAAATGCCATCCCCTGTGCCTGTTCCGAGATCGTAGAATAGTCCAGCGGAACCGCCATCTCAAACGTCATTCCCAGTCCTTCATCAAACGTATTAACCAGATTTCCCTCATCATCCACTTCATATCTGGCAATGGTACTCTCTGTATATTTATTAAAACATCCAACATACAGACATCCCTTATAAAAAGTCATAAACGAATCTCTCACAATTCCATAAAGGTTGCATGTCTGATTCACCTGCACAGGCATCCGGTTATCTGCATAACTGTAGTTACGCAGAACATCCATCTTAATACTGATGGCCTGTGCGATCCCGTTTGTATTGGAAGAATACCACAGCATATCATGTTCCGGATCATAGGCAAGTCCGCCCACATGAGGCAGCCCCGGAAGCACCACTTCTTTAATAAAACGATGTGTCTCTTTGTTGATCACATAAATCACAGAGTTATGTTTCGCTGTATGACAATAGGCACTTACCAGCACATATTCATCCGTAACAGCCAGCCCCTGGGGGGTCATGGACGTACAGACCGCCTGTTTACTACCCTGTGCATTCAGAAATGTTCTCGTATATTTCAGACCCGGAATGATATAAGTTCCGTATTCCTTCTCTTTCTTTCTGTCCTCAAACGCAAATGCGATCAGGTCTTCCTTCTGGGAAAGCATCTGTATCTGCCCTCTCAGAGAATAAACCGCCGCATCCTGGTTGGTTACCAGATATTTGGCAGGAGGTTCCGTCCTGCCTCTGTATACAAAAGCATATCCCCAGAAAGCCAGCCCCAGTGCCAATACCACCATCAGTATCTTTACTGCCAGCCCCCGGATCTCTTTTTTCGTTTGTTTATTCATCTTCTACTCAAGTCAGACGGAGTCAGGCGAATAAAAGACTCCGCTTCGCTACACGGCTCTGCACCGGATAACGGCTCCGCAGTTTATCAGGATGAGCCTGCAGTCATCCCAGCATAACATCCTCAAATTTCCAGCAGATTTCCATGGGATTCATCGTCCATAAAGCTCCGCTGTAACCCTCTTCCATGTCCAGAAGCATACAGGTTCCCTCTTCCATGGAAATATTCCTTAAATCTCTGGAAAGGCCCTCTCCTGTCCACTTAATATAGGCTTCCCGCAGGACCCACTGTGTGAAAAATTCCTTTTCCACATCCGGACCAGCAAGGATTTCCCTGCGCTTTTCGTCTGTCACCATACGTTCCAGCATTCTCTCATAATTGGCTTTTCTGTGTATCTGCACATCAATTCCCACTTCTTCATCTGCCAGAACACATACCACATACTCTCCGGAATGACTGATATTATAATGAATCGCCGGACGATAGGAAAGAAACGGCTTTCCATGCTCTCCCTCTGCCCTCGGTTCATATTCCAGATCGATCCCGAACTCTTTCTTCAACCCAATCTCCAGAAGTTTCTCCGCGATCATATGCTCCATATGTGCGCCCTTATATTCTTCCCGGATTTTCGTATAGTAAATAACTCCTTTATTCATAAGCCTGTCTCCTCAAGGAAACGGGAAGGTTCCCGTTCCTTCTCATACTGACGTTTCACCCAGGCAAGCACCAGCTTCTTTTTTGCCCGTGTCATCCCTACGTAAAACAGTCTGCGCTCTTCTTCCACTGCTTCTGCAAGAACTGCCTTCCTGTAAGGAATACTGCCCTCATTCACATTCAGAATATAAACAATATCAAATTCCAGCCCCTTCACTGCATGAAGCGTAGACACGATCACACCTTCTCTGTGGTCTTTCTGCTTTCGTGCCTGTTCCGTCAGCCGCCTGGTATATTCTTCTATGTAGGTTTCCCACTGCGCAAGAGTTTTTAAGCCCCTAGTGCTCTCATGAATCCTGTCAAGAGTTTCCAGCAGTTCTTCTGGTTTTATTTTACGATATTGCGCGTATTCCCGCAAGTACTCTTCGTATCCCATTCCCTTTCGAATGAAATTGATCGCAGCAAACGGAGAAAGTATCCCCAGAATCTTCAGATGCGTTTCCAGTGTGGTCAGCCGGTCACACATCCAGTCTTTATCTTTATAATATTCTCTCAGTTCTTCAAAATCGAACCGCTTCTCTTTCAGTGCCTCTCTGGAAAGATAGCGGTTCGGCCGGTTCATCACTTCCAAGAAATTTTTCCTGCTCCTGTCCCCTGCCGCCAGTTCCAGATATGCCACCAGACTTCTGCAGATCCAGTGATGAAACAGGTTCGGCAACTGTTCCTTCATGGTAAAAGGTACCTGATACTCCATCAGCGCATTGATCAGGCCTTCTGCCTCCTGATTGGTACGCAGCAGGATTGCCGTATTCTGCAGATCCTCCCCGCGCTCCAGCCGCCTCTTCAAAGCCGCCACGACACACATATATTCCTCTCTGGGATTCTCAAACTCTTTGCATGTCACAGGCATCCCTTCTTCATTCGGAGTCGTCAGCTTCTTCTTAAAACGTCTGGTATTACATCCGATCACTTCCATAGCCGTATGCAGAATATTTTTACTGCACCTGTAATTCACATCCAGCAAAACTGTCTCCGCATCCGGATAGTCCTTTGTAAAATTCAGCATGATCTCCGGTCTTGCTCCCCGGAAATGGTAAATAGACTGGTCATCATCCCCCACGATAAACAGATTATTCGCGGGAGCCGCCAGCATCCGCAGGATCTTATACTGTAAACTGTTGATATCCTGAAACTCATCCACCAGGATATAGGCAAACTTTCTCCTCCAGGCATTCAAAATATCCGGTCTCTGGGAAAAAAGTTCATAACAGCACAGGATCATATCATCAAAATCCAGCTTTCTTTTTGCCCTCAGTGTCTGCTTATATCCCTGAAAAATATCCCGAAAAATCTCGTCCGAACAGCAGGAAGCGTAATAATGCTCCGGAGAAATACAATTTCCCTTCACAACGCTGATCTCCTTCGAAATTTCTTCGAGAAAATCCCCTTCCTGCGCCATTTCCTGTCCATATTTCTCAGTCATCTCCCTGAGGATCCCATACTTTTCTTCCTCGGAAAGGATATTGGCTGCACTCAGATGATAGGCTGCTTTTAAAATCCCATAAAAAATTCCGTGGAAAGTCCCAAACGTCACTTCGCTTCTGTCCTGTCCCACGAATTTCAAAAATCGTTCTTTCATCTCTGTTGCCGCTGCTCTGGAAAAAGTTACAACCAAAACAGAAGAAGCCGGTATCTTCCCCTCATTGATCATGTATGCAGTTTTCTCCACAATAACGGAAGTTTTCCCCGAGCCTGGACCCGCCAGGACCATCATAGGTCCTGACAGGTGAGCGATCGCCCGGAGTTGAGATGGATTTCTTTTCATATTTATTTGCTTAATTTCTCAATAGCCGCCTTTACACGTTTGATTGTCTCGTCTTTACCGATGATCTCCATGATCTCAGTAGCACCGGCCGGTGTCATCTGCTTGCCGGAAACAGCAGTACGCAGAGGCCACATTACATATCCGTTCTTATAGCCATGCTCTTTTACAAATGCGCTTAAGGACTCGTATAACGGATCATTCATGTAGTCTTCCTGCTCTTCCAGAACCGGAAGGACTTCTTTTAATACTGCAAGGGAAGTCTCCTCATTTGTTTTCATCTTCTTATGGCAGTACATTGCGGAATCATATTCCGGTACTTCCTCGAAGAAGTCGATCAGAGCCGGGATGTCAGGGAAGGTTTCGATTCTGGTCTGTACCATTCCTGCAATCTTTTTAAAGTTATAGTCTTTTTTCAGGACTTCCTTCATGTATGGAAGTGCTTTCTCATAGAACTCATCCGGATCCATGTTCTTAATATATTCGCCATTCATCCAGCGGAGTTTTGCGATGTCAAAGACTGCCGGTGATTTGTTGATATGATGATAATCAAATGCCTGTACCAGTTCATCCAGAGAGAAGATTTCTCTGTTATCAGCAGGACTCCATCCGAGAAGTGCCACATAGTTAACGATTGCTTCTGAAACAAATCCCTGATCAAGAAGATCTTCATAGGAAGAATGTCCGCTTCTCTTGGAAAGTTTCTGGTGTGTCTCGTCTGTGATCAGCGGACAGTGTACATAAACCGGGATGTCCCATCCGAATGCTTCGTAGATACGGTTGTATTTCGGAGCTGAGGAAAGGTACTCATTTCCTCTTACTACGTGAGTGATTTCCATTAAATGGTCATCAATTACGTTTGCAAAGTTGTAAGTCGGATATCCGTCAGATTTGATAAGGATCAGGTCTTCCAGTTCTTCGTTGTTTACTGTGATATCTCCGTAAATAACATCATGGAATGTAGTTGTTCCTTCTGTCGGCATGTTGAAGCGGATTACGTGTGGTTCTCCGGCATCCAGACGGCGCTGTACTTCTTCTTTGGAAAGTTTGAGGCAGCGTTTGTCGTAGATGGAAATTTCTTTTCCTGCTACGATACGTTTCATGCCTTCGAGTTCTTCTTTCTTACAGAAACAGTAGTATGCGTCTCCCTGTTCTACTAACTGCTGTGCGTATTTGAGGTAGATTCCCTGTGCCTGACGTTCGCTCTGCACATATGGTCCGAAGCCTTTGTCTTTGTCCGGGCCTTCGTCGTGGAGAAGTCCTGTTTTTGCAAGGGTGCGGTAGATGATGTCTACAGCGCCTTCTACATAACGTTCCTGATCTGTATCTTCAATACGGAGGATGAAGTCTCCGCCTTCGTGTTTTGTAATAAGGTATGCATATAATGCTGTTCTTAAATTTCCAACATGCATTCTGCCTGTAGGGCTTGGTGCAAATCTTGTTCTGATCTTGGTCATAACTTTTTTCACTCCTGAATTTCTCATATATTCAATCTGTAAAAAAAGACCCTGCTTAAAAGCAGCGCCTTTCTACTTTCGGGTTTATTATACGTCAGAGGCTTTCTTATTTCAAGTCGGTTTTTTCTTTTTTGTTGCAAGTTCGCAGAAAAGAGATTACTGTTCACTCCGTTCTCAGTAACACGCTTCGCGATAATCTTATCAGTCTCTTGAAAAGTACAGAATATATCATGAAACCATTTTAGCGTAAAGCTGAAAAGCTCGTTATTTCACCCCTCTATTTTGAATTAAATGACAACATCCAACAAAACAGCGCAGAAAAATATTTTATCTGGAATGCATTTGCAGGGGTCTTAGATATTCTTAGTCATCAGAAATCTGCGTTATGAGCCGACTGCATCACTGTCTGAGCGAAGTTTGCAACGGAGCGAGTTTGATAAGGCGGCTCATGCCTTTAGCAGATTTCTGATGGCTTAGAATATCTTAGGCCCCGGAACCGCATTCCAGATAAAATATTTTTCTGCGCGTCCCTCCTGACATAATATTCGCACTCTACATCCTTCGAAATCTTTCATATCGTTCCTGAGCCAACTGCTCTCTGCTTTTACCAGCCTGTTTACTCAAAAACTGTTTCATCCGGATTTTCATATACTCCGCGATTTCAGGCAGATTCTCCTGACTTGCCGGATATTCCTCTGGTATAATTCTTTCAATAATTCCCAGTTCTTTCAAATGCGCCGCCGTTACCTTCATAACCTCCGCAGCCTCTGAGGCTTTCCTGCTGTCTTTCCAGAGAATAGATGCAAATCCTTCTGGTGAAAGGATGGTGTAGGTTGCATTTTCCATCATCCAGACTTCGTTACCAACTGCCAATGCAAGTGCCCCTCCACTGCCACCTTCACCGATCACAATTGAAAGTACCGGTACTTTCAGATCAGACAGTTCCAGCAGATTACGTGCAATCGCTTCTCCCTGTCCGCGTTCTTCTGCTTCAAGCCCGCAGAACGCTCCGGGAGTATCCACAAATGCGATAACCGCACGACCAAACTTCTCCGCCTGCTTCATCAGCCGAAGTGCTTTCTTATACCCCTCCGGTGACGGCATTCCGAAATTGCACTTAATATTCTCTTTTGTACTATGTCCCTTACGGATTCCGACAACCGTGACAGGCTGCCCGTCCAATGTCGCAACACCACCAATGATTGCCTGGTCATCCCTGACCCCTCTGTCACCATGAAATTCCATAAAGTCATCAAAAATTGTCTCTATATATTCCGCTGCAGACGGACGCTCACTGCTTCTGGCAATCTGGACTCTGTCCCATGCTGTAAGATTCTTCTGTTTCTTTGATTTTTTCTTTTTACCAAACGTCTCAAAAGCTCTGGCAGGCAATTCCTGTGGAAACTCACCGTACTTTTCTCTGCTGCTGTGCATCTTCAAAATCAGTGAAAGCACTTCCCTCATGGAACCGCGTTCTACAATCTTATCCAAAAAACCATGTTCCAGAAGAAATTCCGGCCGCTGAAATCCTTCCGGCAATTTCTGCCTGATTGTCTGCTCAATCACTCTCGGTCCTGCAAACCCGATCAGTGCCCCCGGTTCTGCCAGAATAATATCCCCAAGCATGGCAAAACTTGCTGTCACACCGCCTGTTGTCGGGTCTGTCAGTACAGATGTATAGAGAAGCCCTGCTTCAGAGTGGCGTTTAATCGCAGCAGAAGTCTTTGCCATCTGCATCAGTGAAACAATTCCCTCCTGCATTCTGGCACCGCCGGAGCAGCAGAACAGAATGACCGGAAGTTCCTGTCTTGTCGCTTCTTCAAATGCGCGTGTGATTTTTTCCCCGACCACATAACCCATAGATGCCATCAGAAATCTGGTATCCATAGCTCCGATTACAGTGCGGATGCCGCCGATCGTAGCTTCCCCGATCAGGATTGCTTCGTCCATCTTTGTTTTTTCTTTGAGATCTTCAATTTTCTGCGGATAATCCGGATAATCCAGAGGATTGCTGTTTTCGATTCCTGTAAACCACTCTTTGAAACTCCCCTCATCTGCAATCATTCTGATACGGCGCTTCGCACCGATTCTGAAATATCCTCCGCATTTCGGGCACACATAGGCGTTGGATATTACGTCTTCTTTATAAACCATTTCCCCGCACTTTGGACATTTGATCCATAAACCTTCCGGTACGGAAACAGATGCGGTCTGTTTGTTCCGCTCTTCTGAAACTGTTTTCTTAAAAAATCTTTTCAAGTCTGCCATAAAAATCCTGCTCCTTTATGTAACCCATTCTATCTATCCTTCAGATCATAAGTTCATTTATTATGTATATCTGATTTTTATTCAGCAACTGCCCTTCCACAACTATATGATCACTTCGTTATCCAGATATATTTGCACCAGATTTTTCCTGATGAACCAGATTATAAATCCGGATAATGCTGCGGAATAAAATCCGTCGTAATGTTTCCTTCCTGAAAATCCGGCTGATTCAGCAGTTCATACAGGAAGTCCACGTTCGTCTTTACCCCTTCAATCGCGACTTCCCCCAGTGCACTGATCATTTTCCGGATGGCACTGTGACGGTCTTTGTCATAGACGATAATCTTGGCGATCATGGAATCGTAGTATGGCGGGATCATGTAGTCATTGTAGACTGCCGTATCTACACGGATTCCGTTTCCTCCTGGAAAATGTAAGTCCGTGATCCTGCCGGGACAGGGCATGAAATGTCTTTCCGGATCTTCTGCATTGATCCTGCATTCCATGGCATGACCGCGGATTTCGATGTCTTTCTGCTGAACGCTTAATGGTTCGCCTGCTGCAATACGGATCTGTTCTTTGATCAGGTCTACTCCTGATACAAACTCTGTCACCGGATGTTCCACCTGGATTCGGGTGTTCATTTCCATGAAATAGAAATCTCCGGACTGATCCAGAAGAAATTCTATGGTTCCGGCACTTTCGTAGCCTGCTGCTTTTGCGGCGCGTACTGCTGTCTCTCCCATTTTCTTTCGAAGCTGATGAGAAATGGCAATACATGGAGATTCTTCGATCATTTTCTGATGACGTCTCTGGACGGAACAGTCACGCTCTCCGAGATGAATCACGTTTCCGTATTTGTCAGCAAGAATCTGCACCTCCACATGTCTCGGGTTCTCCACAAACCGTTCCAGATACATGGTGTTGTCCGAAAAAGAATGAATGGATTCCTGCTGCGCTGTTTCAAACAATTTGGCAAACTCCTGCTCGTTTCGCGCAACTCTCATTCCTTTTCCGCCGCCGCCTGCAGAAGCCTTGATCATCACCGGAAATCCGATTTTTTTTACTGCTTCCTGTGCTTCCGATACCGTGTAAACCGGTTCCTTTGTGCCCGGAATTACCGGAACTTTGGCTTTTCGCATGGTGTTTTTTGCCTCGGATTTATTTCCCATTCTGGAAATGACTTCTGCGGATGGGCCGATGAATGCCACATTACATTTCTCACACATTTCCACGAATCGGCTGTTCTCTGAGAGAAATCCGAATCCAGGATGGATGGCTTCTGCTTTTGTGGCGATCGTGGCACTTAAAATACGTTCCATATTCAGGTAGCTGTCTGTGGATGGTGCTTTCCCAATGCAGACTGCTTCGTCTGCAAGCTGTGTATGCAGGGCATCTCTGTCCGCTTCTGAGTACACGGCAACGGTACGGATTCCCATTTCTCTGCATGCGCGGATAATACGCACTGCAATCTCGCCTCTGTTGGCGATCAAAATTTTTCCAAACATCTGTTATGCTCCTACTGCAAAGGTCAGTTCTGCGATCACCGCTACCTTGCCATCCTGGTTTGTCGCTTTTGCTTTTCCGATTCCCATCGGGCCTTTTTCCCTGATGATCTCTACTTCCAGAGTAAGCGTGTCGCCCGGAACTACTTTGTTCTTGAATTTGGCATTGTTGATAGATGCAAAATAAGCAATCTTTCCTTTGTTCTCCGGTTTGCTTAAGATTGCGACTGCGCCTGTCTGCGCAAGTGCTTCGATAATGAGGACTCCCGGCATGACCGGTTCCTGTGGAAAATGGCCTGCAAAGTATGGCTCATTATAGGTTACACATTTCTTTCCGACCGCACTTACTCCCGGCACCAGTTCTTCAATTGTGTCGATCAGGAGGAACGGGTGTCTGTGCGGAATGATTTCCATAATTTCTTTTGTTGTAAGTTTCATAACTTTATCTGTTACTGCCCTCTGAAAATGTCCGGTCAGATATCCTGTGAACGCTTCAGAGCATGCAGCAACATTGCCTCCTTTTCTTTTTTACTTTCTATTCTATCACAAACATTGGCTGTCCGAACTCTACCATCTGTTCATTTTCTACCAGAATTTCTTTTACTGTACCGTCAAATTCGGATTCAATCTCATTCATCAGTTTCATCGCCTCGACAATCCCAAGAACCTGGCCTTTGCTTACTTTGTCTCCTACTTTTACAAACGGCTCACTGTCAGGAGATGAGGCTGCATAGTAGGTTCCCACAAGCGGAGATTTGACGATATTTCCGGAAGCTATACTCTGACTGCTGTCTGCCGGATTTTCCTGATTGGCGGATGGTTCCTTGAATGGCCGGGACATCACCTGTCCGGTCAGGCAGGCAGTTTTCTCTCCTGCCGGCTGATGCTGAGTTTCAAATTCTGCTACATCTGCATTTACAGCCGTCTGCTGCAAAATTGTTTTCTCTGTTGACATGGAAATGTTCAGATTTCCATCCTGCATCTGAAACTGTGTCAGATTAGAATCGCTGACTGCATGAATGAGTTCTAAGATATTTGATAATTCCATTTATTTCCTCCTGCCAAAACAAGTCGGCAAACAATTTCTTTCACAACTTCTTTCATGAAATGTAAAATCCGTGAAATCAGTCTTCATATTTTTTAATCAGTAAGGAAGCATTGTGTCCACCAAATCCCAGAGAGTTGGAAAGTGCATATTTAATATCCATTTTGATCGGACCGTTTCCTACATAGTCCAGATCACATTCTTCATCCGGCACCTGATATCCGACCGTCTGGTGGATCAGACCTTCCTGAAGTTCTTTGACACAGGTGATCACTTCGACCGCGCCTGCCGCTCCCAGAAGATGCCCGGTGATGGATTTGGTTGAGTTTACTTTCATCTCTTTTGCATGTTCACCGAATGTCTTTTTGATAGCGATCGTTTCAAATAAATCATTGTGATGGGTGCTTGTTCCGTGAGCATTTACATACCAGACATCATCTGTGGAAATTCCGGCTTCTTTCACTGCGAGTTCCATGGCTTTGGCAGCTCCGGAACCGTCTTCTGCCGGGGATGTGATATGGAATGCATCTCCTGTTGCTCCATATCCTACAATTTCTCCGAGAATTTTTGCACCGCGGGCTTTTGCGTGCTCCAGTTCTTCCAGAACTACAACGCCTGCGCCTTCACCCATGACAAAGCCACTTCTTTCTTTATCAAAAGGAATGGAGCATCTCTTCGGGTCTGTAGAAGATGTCAAAGCTGTCAGGGCTGCAAAACCGCCGAAACCGGTAGGTGTGATGGCTGCTTCTGTTCCGCCTGCTACCATAACGTCTGCATCTGAGCACTGGATCGTACGATATGCTTCTCCGATACTGTGTGTTCCTGTTGCGCAGGCTGTTACAACATTGATATTTTTTCCACGGAGTCCGAACTGGATGGAAACATTTCCGGATGCCATGTTTGAGATCAGTAACGGGATCATCAGCGGATTCAGTCTTCCAGGTCCCTTTGTTTCAAGAATTTCGCAGGATTTCTCTACGACCTGCATGCTTCCGATACCACTTCCCACACTACATCCGACACGGAACGGATCTTCTTTGCTCATGTCCAGTCCGGACTGTTCGATAGCTTCTTTGGCTGCTGCCACTGCATACTGGCTGAAAAGTTCCATACGTTTGGCTGATTTGAAATCCATGTAATCTTTCGCATTGAAATTGTTGATCTCTGCCGCCATGTGTGCTCTGTATTTCGTTGTATCAAAACGGGTTACTTCTGCGAAGTTTGTCTTCCCTTCTTTTACGCTGTTCCAGAATTCTTCTACACTTAATCCCACAGGAGTGATCGCTCCCATACCTGTAATTACAACTCTTCTCATTTTTTTCTCCATTATTTTTCTGTTTTTATACGTTCATGCCGCCGTCTACGCTGATCACCTGGCCTGTGATATAGTCTGCTTTGTCGGATGCCAGAAATACTGCTGCATTTGCAATATCCTCCGGTTTTCCGAAGCGTCCCAGAATGATCTGTTTACATGCATTTTCTCTGATTTCTTCAGAAAGCACTTCTGTCATCTCTGTATCCACAAATCCGGGAGCTATGGCATTGACAGTGATTCCGCGGCTTCCCAGTTCTCTTGCCATCGTCTTTGTCAGACCGATGACTCCTGCCTTGGATGCTGCGTAGTTTGCCTGTCCCACATTTCCAAGGATTCCGGAAACGGAGGAGATGTTGATGATCTTTCCGCTTCTCTGTTTCAGCATCTGCCGTGCACTGTGTCGGATGGTGTTAAAGGTACCTTTCAGATTTACATTCAGTACACGGTCAAAATCTTCTTCTTTCATTTTCATGATCAGCCCGTCTTTTGTAATCCCGGCATTGTTGACCAGAATATCCAGATGTCCGTGTTCTTTCACGATTTCTCTGATCATTGTTTCGCAGGCTTCAAAATCGCTGACATTACATTTATATATGGAAGCTTTTCCACCGTTTTCTTCGATCGTCTGCTTTACTTCTTTTGCTCTTTCCTCGGAACCGTTATAATTGACGATCACTTCTGCGCCTTCTTCTGCAAGGGCAATGGCAATGGCACGTCCAATCCCGCGTCCTGCACCTGTGACAAGTGCTACTTTATTTTCCAGCATTTACAGGCACTCCTTTCTTACTGCATCCAGGTCTTCTGTTTTCTCTATGTGGAATGCTTTCACATTTCGGTCAATTTTCTTAAGAAATCCGGTCAGGGTTCTGCCAGGTCCGATTTCGATAAATGTGTCCACCCCGTCACGGATCATCTGCTCCACACACTGCTGCCAGCGGACAGAAGAAGAAACCTGTTTCACAAGCAGTTCTTTTACCTGTTCCGGCTCTGTTACATACTGTGCGGTTACGTTTGTCACATAAGGAATGGTAAACGGCTGAATTTCCACTTCTGCCAGATCTTCTCCCAGTTTTTCCCCAGCTTCTCTGAGAAGTTCACAGTGGAACGGACCGCTGACATTCAAAGGGATCACCCGTCTTGCTCCGGCTGCCTTTAAGGCTTCTGAGGCTTCTGCGACCGCCTTTTCTTCTCCTGTGATAACAATCTGTCCGGGGCAGTTATAATTGGCAACAGATACGATTCCATCTGTCTCTTCACAAATCTTCTCGATCACCTGTGCGTCTGTCCCGAGAACAGCAGACATGGCACCGCCTGTCGGATATGCTTCCTGCATCAGGATTCCTCTTTTTCTTACTATGGCAAAAGCATCTTCCTCTTTCATCACTCCGGATGCAGCCAGCGCCGCATATTCTCCAAGACTCAGTCCGGCATTTACCTGAGAATGGATCCCGGACTCCTCGACTGCTCTTAAGATAGCAATCTCCGCTGTCAGCATGGCAATCTGTGTATACTCTGTAATATTTAAATTTTCATTTTCTTCAAAACATAATGCAGCTACATCAAGCCCGGATGCTCTGGATGCTTTTTCAAACACTTCACGGCTGACAGGAAATCTTTCATAAAAGTCGTGTGCCATGCCAGTGTACTGTGCACCCTGTCCAGGGAATACAAATGCAATTTTTGACATATCTGTTTCCTTTCTTCACAGTTTAAGATCAGATTCTTTTCCTGAAATGACCACAGACCCCAATAATGATATCAGGTTCAAAAGGTATTCTGCTCTTAACTTTATATCTCCAAAATATTTTATCTTAAAATATTTTGATATTCAAATTATATTGTCAAAAAATTCTCCCCGGAGACATTTCTGACCCAGGGAGGATTGAACATGTTTCTTATGATTATAATTAAGCTTCTACGCCTTTGCTCTTCAGATAATCCATAACAGCGCCAACAGTAGTTAACTCTGTAAGTTCTTCTGCCGGGATTTCGATGTTGTATTCATCTTCGAGAGCCATAACCAGCTCAAAAAGATCCAGAGAATCAGCTCCGAGATCATCTTTGAAAGATGTATCTGCATTAATTTCTGCTGCGTCGCAATTTAACTGTTCTGCAATCATTTCGCTCATTTTTTCTAACATAATTCTTTTCTCCTTTTTATGCAGGTTCTGCAACTGTTCTCTGATGATATCCACAAATAGATGCCTGAAATTTCATAATTGTTCAGCTTTCAGAAGGAACCTGTTTCTTTCTTGTTTTTCTTCTAACTGTTTTAGATGTTAACCGTTGATCAGTTAATTACTTTGATGTTCAAAGTATATATGCTTCCTCTCTGTTTGTCAAGAACTATTTTATAACATTTTTCAGTCCCGTTTCCATACATTGCAAAGTGTAACCACCATAAACGGATCAGTTCCGTAACATATTACTCAAACTTAATCCTTCGTGCCACACTCAGGGCAAGCCCCATTTCCGCCATGAGGAATACGATCGACGTACCTCCATAACTGATGAAAGGAAGGGTTACACCTGTGTTGGGCATCAGATTAACCACAACCGCAATGTTAAGAATAACCTGTAATGCTATATGAATAAAGATTCCGCTGACCATCAGGGAGCCAAACATATCCGATGCATTCTGTGCGATAAAAAACAGCCGGTACAGAAGATAGCCGTACAGAAGCAATACGATAATGCCTCCAAAAATCCCCAGTTCTTCACATACGATTGAAAAAATCATATCGTTCTGGGCCTCCGGCACACTTCCAAGTTTCTGAATACTGTTTCCCAGTCCTCTGCCAAAAAATCCTCCGGAACCGATCGCATATAATGCCTGGATCGTCTGATACCCCCAGGTATCTGCAAAATCTTCCGGATGAAGCCATACCATGATACGGCGGAGTCTGAAACTGATATTACTGTCCACACTGACCGTCGCATTCAGAAATATCACCCCTGCCGCTGCCACTGCCACCGCACCGCCTCCGAGAACAAAGAAAATCTTCGTATCCGGATGTGCCACAAAGATCAGTCCCACTGTGATCCCGAAAATAATAATGGCAGTACTCAGGTTATCCGTAAAATAATATGCTCCAAAAGCAAGCACACCACCCCATCCGGCAAGTACCATACATGCCTTGAGTGTTTTTACCTGCCTGCCCATTTTTACGATCATATAGGGAAGACATACGATCACCGCAACTTTGGCAATCTCAGAAGGCTGAAACTGGATCGGGCCAACCTGAAGCCATCTCTGCGCACCGTTTGCCGAAGTTCCAAGAGGTGTTTTTACCAGGATCATCGCTCCCAGTGCGGCAGCATATAGGATCATGGTAAAATAGTTTAATATATGATAGTCAATCCTGGAAATAAACAATGCCATTCCAAGACAGGCAAGACTGATCAGTGCCTGTTTCTTAAAATAAAACATATCATCTTCATATTTTACCTCTGCCATGTAAGAACTGGTACTGTACAGCATAACCAGACCAAAGCAGATCAGAAGCACGATCACTGCCACCAGACTGTAATCATAATAACTGGCTTTTTCTTTCCGCCTGCCCTGAGTCCTTTTGACCTGCGCAGGGGCGGATCGTTTCCGTGATTTTGTCTTTTCCATGAAATCACCTGATGCTTTCTAAAAATATTTCTCCCATATTATAGCAGAAAGTTTTTTGAGAAGCAATACAGGAGAAAGCAACTCTCCTGCTTTCTCCTGTATGATAATTGTTTCTTACTGTTCGCTACTGTTCTGATAAAACAGTGTCCGGCTGATCACCATATTCAGTCAGATCTCCGACTGATATCGAATCATTCTCCGTCGGAAATCTCAATCGGATCAGATTCGAAAATGAATTTTACATTTCCATCCATATCAGAGGACCTGTCTGTAAAGGTTGTGTACATTACATCATCAGACTGAATTGCCTCGAAGCGGTCAAGGATATCCTGAAGATCATTGTTTACTGTGTCATCCAGTTTCTTGATACCTTCTTTATAGAACTTCTTCTGTCCTTTATTCAGTTCTTTCGCACCGTCATTGAGGTCTTTGATACCATCTTTTAACTGATCACTTCCATCTGCAAGCTCATCGGTTCCATCCATCAGAGTCTTTGTACCGGATACCAGACTGCTGGTTCCATCTTTTAAGCTCTTGGTTCCATCTTTTAAGCTCTTGGTACCGGATGCAAGGGTCTTGGTTCCATCTGCAAGGGTCTGGCTTCCGGATGCAAGAGTCTTAGTTCCGGATGCAAGGGTCTGGCTTCCGGATGCAAGGGTCTGGCTTCCGGATGCTAGAGTCTGGGTTCCGGACGCAAGGGTCTGGCTTCCATCTGCAAGACTATCACTTCCTGATGCAAGGCTCTGGGTTCCGGATACAAGAGTCTGACTTCCATCTGCTAACTGAGAAGCACCGCTGTTTAAAGCAGAACTGCTGGAAATAAGCTGATCTGCTCCCTTATAAAGTGCTGCGCTGTTGGAAGAAAGTGCTTCCACTCCACTGGTAAGCTGGCCTGTAGCTGAACTGATCTTGGACATACCGGAGGTCAGGCTCTTCTTCGCACTCTTCAGTGTTTTGGCGCCTTCAAGTAACGCATTTGCATTTGCATTATTTTTGCCCTGAAGCTGAGTGATTCCTGCTGTTAAGGTTTTACCGGAACTCTGAAGTGTCTCTGCACCGGAGATCAGCTGCTCTGTGCTTGCTTTCGCAAGGCTTTCGTAACCGCTCTGGAGAGATTTATTTGCTGTTGTCAGCTGTTCGGAACCACTCTGAAGCTGAGCAATTCCCTCCAGCATAGCCGGCATCTTCTCTTCTAACTGAGTAAACAGAGTACTCATACCGTTTACACCCTCTGCAAGCTGGCTTCCAAGTGCGGAAAGCTGCTCACCGCTGCTCTGTAATGCTGAATCATTGGAAGTAAGCTGGCTGGCACCTGCATTCAGCTGAGCTACTGTTGCTTTTACAGTTTCCATACCCTGGCTGAGAGCTGCCAGCTGCTGCTGAAGCTGTTCCAGACTGCTGTTTACTGCTGCTTCCTCAGAATCTGCGGTTGCATAAGCATTGTCTGCGGAAGCTCTTAAACTGTCTGCTGCTGCCTGTAAAGCAGATGTATCCGGTGCAGAAGCGGTAATAGTAGACGTATCAATACTGCAAGCACTGTCTTCTGCTGTCTGAACAGCTCCCAGTGCGCTGTTTACTGCTGCTTCCACAGCCGCTGCTGTCTCATCATCCATGCTGCTGTAATCAATATTATATAATGCAGATTCTGCTGCCTCAAGCTGACTGCTGACAGAAGCAACACCAGCTTCTACAGAAGTCGCATCAATGGAAACATCAGAAGCATCACTGATCCAGGATTCGATGGCATCTGCCTGTGCATTCATGGTATCCGCACTGTTGTTTAACTGTGAAGACATTGCCTGTGCACTTTCACTGGCTGCTTCCGCTTCAGAAGATCCCATGCTTTCCAGTGCACTCTGCAGCTGATTTAAACCTTCCGCAAGCTGTTCTACACCTGCAACATATTCCTGTACTTTGGAAGTATAGGTGGAAACGCCTGCTGTATAATCAGTTACATTCTGGCTGAAGTTTGTGATCGCAGAAGGATTGATCTGGGAAGAAAGTGCAGAGATGTTCTCTGCTGCAGACTGGATTCCCTTTACTGCTGTATCAATTCCCGGAACTATCTGTCCGATTCCCTCTACCAGACTCTTAATGCCGCCTGCATACTGGCTTACACCGCTCGCAAGCTGATCTGCGCCTGCTATATACTGTTTCATTCCGTCTGTAAGAGTGGTCGTTCCGTTTACATAGTCCTGAACGCCGCCTGCCAGCTGATTTCCACCTGTAACATACGCATTCACACCATCACTTAAAGACTTCATTCCTTCCTGATACTCTGCCATTTTGCTGTTAAGAGTATCCACGCCTTTTGTGTACTGTTTGATTCCTGCGGAAAGAGTATCTGCTCCTGAAGTATAGGAAGATACTCCACTTCTCAGTGTCTGCGCACCACTGCTTAAGCTCTGCGCTCCGTCATTGACCTGCTGCACACCGTCGTTTAAGCTCTGTGCTCCGCTGTTTAAACTCTGTGCTCCGCTGTTTAAGCTCTGTGCGCCACTGTTTAAGCTCTGCGCTCCGTCATTTAAACTCTGTGCTCCGTCATTGACCTGCTGCACACCGTCGTTTAAGCTCTGTGCTCCGTCATTGACCTGCTGTGCTCCGTCATTGACCTGCTGTGCTCCGTCATCCAGCTCTTTGGCTCCGTCGTCCAGATCTTTGGCTCCGTCATTCAATTCGCTGACACCGGATTTCAGGCTGCTGATTCCATCATAAAATTCTTTGTATTTGTCATTCAGTGTCTTGGTTCCATCGTAAAGTTCTTTTGTTCCGTCTACCAGTTCCACTGCTGCATCTGTCAGTTCTTTCATGGAATCCTTTAAGTCATCCAGTCCGTTTACATCATCCAGATCAATGCTGTTGAAAATATCCGTCATTGCAGCGGTAAAGGTAGAACTCATTTCGCAGTCTGTAACATCTGCCTCCATGGTAAATCCTTCCGGAATATCCACATCATCCGCAATGTCGGATGAGAGATCCAGATTATCTTTCAGACCCGGCATTCCCAGACCGATGACAACATTTCTGCTTCCGTCAGAGATTACTTTTCCATTGTCTACGGTCACATTTGCAAAATTATCAGTGGACAGGATCATTCCTGTTACCATTACAAACGGAGAATAAAGTTCTGTGCTTTTTCCGTTGATCTTTGTGCTTGCCTTTGCAGTATTTGTATAGGAAACTTCCATTTTCAGATGACCTGTTTTTCCTGCCAGATCATCAGCGGAAACTTCTGTTCCGTCCAGATAGTATTTGATATTTACAGATACCGGAAGTTCTTTGTCGGATTTACCCTGGTAATAAATGTCCTTACCGTCTGTGCTCCATGTAAGATTATCGCCATCCTGAGTAAAGGTTTCGTCACCTTTTACATTCTTGATGTCTGTCAGGTCTGAGGAATCTTTAATATCAGAAGAACTATCTCCTGCATTTTTCAGCCAGTCAGACACTGTAACGTCTGTTACTTCTCCGTCAGCGGTTGTATTTACATAAACGGTTTCTTCCTTCTGAACGCTGCTGTCACCTGTCTGTGCTGCTGCTATTACGGTACCTGCACTGAGAACTACAGCCATACCTGCTGCAAGTGTTGCCGCAGCCGCTTTCTTTCTGTTTCTGTTCATAATAGATTACTCCTTTTATATTCTTTCCAATTTTTCTGTTATCTTTATCCTACAATTTCCATTGAAGTTTTTCAATTTTTATTTCTGAGGTTTTTTCTCATCTGCACCTTTCTTTTTCGCAAATCCTATAGAAGTACGGCAGATCAGCGGATCAAAGATCATAAACATTGCAGGCAGTACCAGAAGAACGACCAGTGTACTGATCACGGCACCTCGTGAAAGCAGGTTTGTGATACTTCCGATCATATCAACCTGTGTGTAAAGGCCTACACCAAAGGTTGCGGCAAAGAAACTGCATCCACTGATGATGATTGATTTCATGGATGTCTTATGTGCAATGGAAACAGCCTCTTTCTTGCTCTTTCCAAGTCCACGCTCTTTCTGATATCTGCTGGTCATCAGGATTGCATAGTCAACGGTTGCACCAAGCTGGATACATCCGATAACGATACTTGCCACGAATACGACCTCTTTGCCCTGATAGAAAGGAACAGACATATTAACAAAAATCGCAAACTCAATAACCGCAACCAAGATAAACGGCAGGGAAATTGATTTAAATACAACCATAATGATGATAAAGATCGCCAGAATGGAAATGGTATTAACTGTCTTTAAGTCCACATCTGTGACATCCTGAAGGTCCTTGGTCAGAGGTGCTTCACCAATAACCATGGATTCCGGACTGTATCCTTTTACAATCTTCTGGATCTCATCGATCTGGTTATTTACCTCATCTGTCGCAGTTTTATATTCAGAGCAGATAAATTCCATCTCATATTCATCGCTCTCCAGCATCTTCTTTAAGTCACTCGGGATCATGGTATCCGGGAATGCGGCACCTACAAAGGAATCCATACCCAGTGCCCATTTTACTCCGTCTACATCTTTGATCTGGTTGAGCATTTCTGTTTTCTCTTTGGAAGTCATGCCTTTTTTCAGAAGAGCCATATGTACGTTATTCATATTGAATGTTTCCTGAAGTTTTGCATTTGCCACGTTACTGTCCAGTGTCTCCGGAAGAGATTTATCAATATTATAGTAGTTCTTTAAATGGTTGTTTCCATAGATTGCCGGGAACAGCATTACCAGGAAAATAATCAGCCATATTTTATAATGTTTCGTAATAAATTCGGATGCCTTATCCAGACTCGGGATCAGTTTTCTGTGAGTCGTCTTCTCGATCGCACCGTCAAAAGTAAGAACCAGTGCAGGAAGAAGAGTAACACAGCAGAGCACACCGATTACAACACCCTTTGCCATAACAATACCCATATCACGGCCAAGTGCGAATGTCATAAAGCACAGTGCAATAAATCCGGCAACAGTTGTGATAGAACTTCCGATTACGGATTTAAATGTGGCATTGATCGCATGGGCCATGGCACGTTCTTTGTCACCTTCGAAACGTTTCTTGTTTTCCTCATAACTGTTCAGAAGGAAAATAGAATAGTCCATGGTAACACCAAGCTGAAGAACGGCTGTCAGTGCCTGTGTGATGTAGGAAATCTGACCGAGAAAAACATTACTTCCCAGGTTATATAAAACTGCCACACCGATACACAGAAGAAAGAGCACCGGAACTACCAGAGAGTCCATTGCAAGAAGCAGGACTACCAAAGACAGGCAGGATGCGATCACAACATAAATCGGCATCTCTTTCAGTGCGATTTGTTTAATATCTGTAACAATACCGGTCATTCCACTGACGAAGCATTCCTTGGTAGCGATCTTACGGATCTCTGTTACTGCATCCATGGAAGTCTCTGAAGATGTCGTATTATCAAACAGAGCGATCATCATGGTTGCATTGCCGTTAAAGAATGCCTCTCTTAACTCTTTCGGAAGCATTTCCACCGGAACGGAAAGATCCATCACGCTGTCATACCATAAAACTTTTTTTACATGATCAACTGCTTCTACTTTCTCCTTCAGAGCAGCTACATCCTTCAAATCCATATCCTCCACGACGATCATGGAGAATGCTCCCATTCCGAACTGATCAACCATGATATCCTGTCCTTCAACAGTTTCCAGGGTATCCGGCAGATAGCTCAGTACATCATAATTGATTCTGGTTGCGATCATACCGAGATACGCAGGAATCAGTAAAACGATTCCGATAAGAATGATCAGTATTTTGTGTTTCGCAATCCACTTGCCTACCTTAATCATTTTTTTCTCCTTTTCCTTTTTTTAATAAGATATCAGCGGCAAAACAACATCTGTCCTGACATCTTTTGATAACTATAAATAATTCTATGACCAACAGTCATTTTCAAATTACATGAATGTTATATACCAAAGCTGACTGATAGTCAATAATCATTCTTTATAATTTGTCTAAATTTTTTATTCTTAATAAAATGTGCGGATGTTCTTTTCTCTTTTCAGCGAATACCTGATTTCTGTCTGTCACCGGATGCGGAGTGCACAGTACCATTTATTTCCCTGAATAATAATATTGACTTTTAGTCATTTTTGTTTAAAATAAAATTATGAATGTAAATCAGGGAGGATTTGCAATGGGGAAACTGGAATTAAATAAAAAAAAGAAAAAAGATGCCCTGTTTAATACTGCCTTTGAACTTTTTACCACAAAAGGGCTGACTAAAACTACAATCTCTGATATCGTGGAACAGGCCGGCGTTGCCAAAGGTACTTTCTATCTTTATTTTAAGGATAAATATGATATTCGCAACAAACTGGTATCTCATAAGACCGGAGAGCTTTTCTTTCATGCGCACGAAGCACTGGAACAGGCAGGGATCACCGATTTTGAGCAGCAGGTACATTTTATCGTAGATTTCGTCATCACAGAGCTGGATCAGAACCGTACACTCCTGCTCTTTATTTCCAAGAATCTGGCGTGGGGTGTATTTAAAGGCGCATTTGAGGAAAAAATGCCGGACGATGAATATAACTTTTACCGGTCCTATCTGGATATGCTCGCCCAGAACGGTCTGCATTACAGAAATCCGGAACTTCTTCTTTTTACGATCATTGAACTGGTAGGTGCCACCTGTTACAGTTGTATTCTGTACCAGCAGCCGGTTCCGATGACAGAATACCGGCCCTGTCTTCACCAGACGATTTCTGCAATCATGAGTTCCTTTATACAGGACCCGAATGCCTGTCCCGCACTGACAGAAAAATCTTCCCCACCACCTGTTCCGGAAGTATTGCCTGCCCGTCAGGCATAAAAAAAGAAACAACCCGACATCAACCACTGCGATTATTTTCGCAGAGCCGGGCTGTTTCTTTTTTGTATTTCTGTCTTTTTATAGCTCAAAAGTTTCCAGATCATCCGGGATCAGAAGATTTCCTTTATAATACTGTCTCCCTTCCTCTGTGTAGAGTTTCTTTCTTTCAGAGATATTTTTATCTTCCGTATGATAAAGAAGCAGATTTTTTACCTGTAACTCTTCTGCAAGCTGACAGGCATCCTTCACTGTGGAATGATGTTTTTCATAAGGTTTGAATTTATCTGCCTGTGAAAACAGACAGAAGGCTTCGTGAAGCATCCATGTGCTGTTCTCTGCGTAACTGCGTTCGCATTCATTATACGGTTCATCTCCGCAGCAGGTCAGTTTCTGTCCGTCTCCGTATTCCATACAAAAGCCATACTGTTTCGCTTTTGTAGACAGGATGTCAAAAAATGTAACTTTATGTCCGAGGATCGTTTTCTCCTCTCCGTTCTCTACAACTTCCAGATGCACTTTCTCACCGATAAATCTGGTTTCCTTGGCAGTCAGAAGCATTTCTGCCATCTGTTTCAGCAGTGCGATCACTTCATCATGTCCATAAATCGTTACTTCCCCGTCAAACTGCCCTCTCGCCATTCCCTGACAGTACATTCTGAGCATCCAGATAATTCCAAGAAGATGATCAATATGCTTATGGGTCACAAAGATCGTTCCGATCTCTTTCCAGTCAATTCCGGCATCTTCAAGCTGTTTCAGAATTGTGTTTCCGCCGCCGCCATCGACCATGAAATATTCGTTTCCTTCCTTTAAAGTGAAGCATGTATTGTAACATCTGGTTACTTTCGCATTTCCTGTTCCAAGTATGGTAAGTTTCATTTCTTAAGTACCTCCCGTTTCTTTCAGAGTAAATTCTCTGTTACCGTTCACACACTGCCCCTACACATGAGGCAGACAGTAACCATTCTTCTGCAGCAATTCCCGAAAATCATGCGGTCTTTCATGAAAATCATGCAGCCTTTCACAAAATCGCTGTCGTTTTCCGAAAAGTATAGCATATTTTCCGTGCGATGTAAAAATTTATCAGCAAATATCTGCCATTCATCCGCAGTCTTTGCAGGATGCCGTACAAGGCTTATCAAAGCTCGGATTAAATGCATAGAAATTCTTTGCATCCAGTTCTTCCTGCACAGAACGCAGCGCTTCCCCGAACCTCTGGAAATGAACCACTTCTCTTGCTCTCAGGAACCGGATCGGATCTGCGATCTCCGGGATATCACGCACTACGCGGAGAATATTGTCATAAGTTGCCCTGGCTTTCTGTTCTGCTGCAAGGTCTTCAAACAGATCCGTGATCGGGTCCCCTTTGCTCTGAAATTCACAGGCATTAAACGGAACTCCACCTGCTGCCTGCGGCCATATTCCTACCGTGTGGTCAATATAGTATGGTCCGAATCCGGATTTCTCGATTTCTTCCATGGAGAGATCACGGGTAAGCTGATAGACGATCGTTGATACCATCTCCAGATGCGCTAATTCCTCTGTAGCAACATCATTCAATACAGCCATTGCCATACGGTTTGACATAGTAAATCTCTGAGACAGATACCTCATGGATGCACCGATTTCTCCGTCGGGACCGCCATATTGACTCATGATGTACTGCGCAATTTTCGCATTCGGCTGTGTGATATTTACCGGATACTGAAGCCTTTTTTCATAATTCCACATAACCTATCTGCACGCTCCTTCCTTCTCCCACGGGAATGGCTGTTCCATCCACTTCCATCTGTCACAGTCCGTCAGATCTGCAGAATCTATCGTCAGCGGACCATACATTTCTGCATATTCTTTTAAAAGCTGCTTCCTTTTCCGGATCATTTCGCTGCAGCAGGTAAGGGCTTTTTCATCACAGGGATGGGTATCCAGATATAAATGCAGATCATTTACTGCAAAACTTACTTCATTGATCTCACCAAGGAGCTGGCATCTGGAACGGTTCTGTTTCATCTGCGTCCACCTCTCTTTCCGCAAAACGGCTTACATAACTGTGGAAAAACAGTTCCCACACTCAACGCATATGGCAGTTCAAATATTCCTGTGAATTTCTGGCAGGGAACATATGCCATTGCAGGCTCTAAATGCTGAAGATGTGAATACATTTCTGCATTTTTGCTCTTACTTCCGGGCATCATACAGTCACAGTTTCTGTTGTCATTTTCGGGCATTGCGCAGCCGCAGCTTTTCTTCTGTCCTTCCGGCATTGTATGACTGCAGTCTCTTCCTCTGTTTTCCGGCATCGCACAGCCGCAGCCTCTGCCCTGCATTTCCCGGTTTACGGGCTGTGGTTTTGTCATGCCACAGGTATGATTATATGGTCTGCCGCAGGAACGGCCCATCTGATAACTTTCCATGAACAAATCCTTTCCGTCTGAAATTCCTTTACGCTATATTTTATGACATCTTCCTGAAAATAGTGAGAGCAAAGCAGTTCCGTCCGGAACAGACACCTGTTTTACTCGATTTCGGGCGATCTGAAACAATAGAAAAAATCACAAAAATTTCATATTTACAAACCAGTTCAACAGTGCTATAGTATCCTTGCTTATAATATCTTATTTATCGTTTACTCACAGTTTTATAGACACAAAAACAAAAAAATATTTTTTATAAACAGATCAAGTACGCTTATTTTCCGGGCATGTCTGAAAAGATTTCTCAATAATATCCAGTCATCTTCAGACGCGCTCCAGGGCGTACTTGATATCTTATTGGAGGATTTATGCAGATAATTATTGTTGGATGCGGAAAAGTCGGACGTACCCTGGCTGAGCAGCTTCAGGAAGAAGAGTCCGATATTACACTGATCGATGTTTCTTCTAATGTGATCAATTCCCTTGAAGACGATATCGACGCAATGGGAATCGTAGGAAACGGAGCAAGTATCAACACTCTGATGGAAGCCGGCATTGAGAATGCCGATATTCTGATCGCAGTTACAGGTTCTGATGAGATGAACCTTCTCTGCTGTCTGATTGCTCAGAAAACAGGACACTGTCACACCATCGCCCGTGTCCGTAATCCGATCTATGCCAATGAAATTGGCTTCATCAAGAAGCGTCTTGGCGTTACCATGATCATCAACCCGGAACTGGCAGCAGCACAGGAGATTTCCCGTCTCCTTCGTTTCCCGTCTGCCATCAAAATCGACACTTTTGCCAGAGGCCGTGTGGAACTGCTGAAATTTAAAGTTCTCCCGGAATTTGGTCTGGACGGAATGACAATTTCCCGTATCACAGAGTCTCTGCGATGCGATGTTCTGTTCTGTGCAGTGGAGAGCAGAGATTCTGTCTCTATCCCTGGCGGTAATCATGTCGTTCATGACGGAGATCTGGTTTCCATTCTCGCTTCTCCTGTCAATGCGGCTGCATTCTTTAAAAAGATCGGGCTGAAGACCAATCAGGTAAAGAATGCCATTATCGTAGGCGGCGGAACTATTTCCTATTACCTCACCAAAGCACTTCTGGATATGAACATTTCCGTAAAGGTGATCGAACAGAACGAAGCCCGCTGTGAAGTTTTAAGTGACCTGATCCCGGAAGCGACCATTATCAATGGCGACGGTACCAATCGTTCGCTCCTTATGGAAGAGGGACTCTCCCGTGCAGAAGCCTTTGTCTCTCTTACAAACCTGGACGAAGAAAACGTATTCCTTGCACTTTTTGCCAAAACCGTATCCAAAGCCAAACTGGTTGCAAAAGTAAACCGCCTTGCCTTTGATGACGTGATCGACAGTCTCGATATCGGAAGTGTGATTTACCCGAAATACATTACTGCCGATTACATTCTTCAGTATGTGCGTGCCATGCAGAACAGTATCGGAAGCAACATCGAAACTCTTTATCACATCCTGGATAATCAGGCAGAAGCTCTGGAGTTTGCAATCTGCGAGAACTCTCCGGTAGTCGGAATCCCTCTGTCAGAATTAAATCTGAAGAAAAACCTTCTGGTAGGATACTTAAACCGCAACGGTGTGGTAAAAATCCCGCGAGGCCACGATACCATCCAGGTCGGAGATACGGTGATCATCGTAACTACTCATAAGGGCCTTCGTGATATCACAGATATTCTTGAAAGGTAAAGGAGCCGGACTATGAATTATTCTATCATTATTTATATTATCGGAGTGATCTTAAAGATCGAGGCCGCATTTATGGCTCTGCCTGCTGTCACAGCCCTGATCTACCGGGAAACTTCCGGAATTGCCTTCGTGATCACAATCCTCCTGTGTCTGGCAGTCGGATTTCCTCTGACCCGTAAGAAACCGACAAAAAAAGCCTTCTATACAAAAGAAGGCTTCGTGACCGTCGCATTGAGCTGGATTGTTCTGAGTATCATGGGTGCAGTTCCATTTGTCATCAGCAGAAGCATCCCGAATCCTGTAGATGCACTTTTTGAGACAGTTTCCGGTTTCACTACAACCGGTGCCAGCATCCTCAGTGATGTAGAGGCACTTCCTCACTGTGTGCTCATGTGGAGAAGTTTCACTCACTGGATCGGCGGAATGGGAGTTCTGGTCTTTATCCTCTCTCTTCTGCCACTGACCGGCGGGTATCATATGAACCTGATGAAAGCAGAGAGCCCGGGACCTTCCGTCAGCAAACTTGCACCAAAGGTACAGTCCACTGCCAAAATCCTTTATACGATTTACTTTGTCATGACTGTCGCACAGATGATCCTGCTTCTTCTCGGAGGAATGCCTCTTTTTGATACGATCTGTACTGCATTCGGTACTGCCGGTACCGGTGGATTCGGTATCAAATCAGACAGTATGGCAGGCTACAGCACTTACCTTCAGGTAGTCATCACCATATTTATGATCCTGTTTGGTGTAAACTTTAATGCTTATTTTTTCATCCTCACCAAAAAGTTTGCCCAGGCATTTAAAATGGAAGAAGTGCGTTACTACTTTGGAATTATCGGAGTTGCCGTCCTGATCATCACCTGCAACATTTATCATATGTTTGGCAGTGCTGCCAAAGCATTTCAGCAGGCGGCCTTTCAGGTTGGTTCCATCATCACGACTACCGGTTACGCCACAACCGATTTTAACCTGTGGCCGGAAATTTCACGTACGATCCTGGTATTGCTGATGTTTATCGGAGCCTGTGCCGGAAGTACCGGAGGCGGTATTAAAGTTTCCAGAATTTTAATCTTATGTAAGACCGTGCGAAAAGAACTGCATCTTTTCCTTCACCCGAATGCAGTAAAGAAAATAAAAATGGATGGCAAAGCCATCCCTCACGAAGTAGTCCGTTCGACCAATATTTTCTTCATTGTATACGTGCTGATCTTTGCAGCTTCTCTTTTCCTGATCTCCTTCGATGACTTTGACCTGATCACGAACTTCACAGCCGTAGTTGCGACATTCAACAATATCGGTCCTGGTCTGGAGCTGGTTGGCCCTAACGGAAATTTCGGACTCTTTTCCTGGTTCTCCAAACTGATCCTCACCTTCGATATGCTGGCAGGACGACTGGAGATTTTCCCGCTGCTTCTGTTATTTGTTCGAGATACATGGAAAAAGTTCTAAAAAAATCGCAATTTATTTTGCTTTTTACATTTTGTTCATAGTTTTTTCACAAATTTAAGTTATAATGATATTCAGAAAGACGATGAGTCTTTCTTATAAATATTTTTCTTTTTCATACGCGCCGGTACGAAAGTACCGGCCTCCTTCCATTTATGGGAGGATTTTTTTGTTTACAGAACTCCTTCATAGTCAAACGCCGGAATGAAACTTTCTTCCGCAGTTTTCCCATCCTGAAAAAATCCATTGACGATTCCCAGTTCAAACGCTGCATTCAGCACTTTCTCATATTCTCTGCGTGTCACCTTACGATTTAATTCCGGATAATTCTCCTGCTCAAAGACAGGGGTGTACTGATTCATAATACTGATATAAATCTGTTCTCCATAAGTCTGATGCAGCCAGGTCAGTGCTTCTATGGAATTTCTGGTATGTCCCGGAAGGATGAGGTGCCGCACGATCGTTCCCCTTCTGATATAACCTTCCTCATCAAAAATTGCCGCTCCTGTCTGCCTTACCATCTCTCTGATCGCTTCCCGGGCAGTCTCCGGATAATCTGCCGCATGAGAATACTGCTGTGCCAGTTCTTTCTGCGCATATTTATAATCCGGCAGATACACGTCCACATATCCTTCCAGAAGTTTCAGGGTTTCCACCTTTTCATATCCGCTGGAATTATAAACCACAGGAAGATCCATTCCCTGTCTTCTTGCTTCTTCCAGAGCAGCAACCACGTGAGGAACATAATGCGCTCCTGTCACAAGATTAATGTTCGCAGCTCCCTTCTCCTGCAGCTCCAGAAAAATCTGTGCCAGTCTCACGGTGCTGATTCCAAGACCGCTTTTTCCAATGGCGATCTCACGGTTCTGGCAGAAACAGCATCGAAGCCCGCAGCCTGTAAAAAAGACTGCACCGGAACCTTTTTTTCCTGAGATACAGGGTTCCTCCCACATATGCAGAGCGGCCCTCGCCGCCCGTATCTCACTGTCCATCCCGCAGAATCCGGTTTTTCCCTCTGCTCTGTTTACATGGCAGTTTCTCGGACATAAGATACAGTCCTCATATAACTTCATAACATTTTTTCTCTCGCTGACCTGTATTTCTTCTGTCTGTATTTTTTTCATCTGTATTTCCTCTGTCTGTATTTCTTCTTATCATTATACAATATTTCACAGTAAAATCTATTCATATTTTACGATCTCTTTTTTCAGCCGCTTCATGATCCTCTTTTCCAGTCTGGAGATATAGGACTGTGAAATTCCCAGAAAGTCTGCTACTTCTTTCTGCGTCTTTTCCCTGCCGCCCGGATGTCCGAGGCCAAAGCGCAGGCGGATGATAGTCTGTTCTCTGGGAGAAAGTTTGCTGATTGCCTTTGCAAGGAGTGAAATCTCCACTTCGTCTTCGAGTCTTCTGGAAATCACATCCTCATCGGTTCCCAGAATATCAGACAGCAGAAGCTCATTTCCATCCCAGTCCACGTTCAGAGGCTCATCTATGGAAACTTCCATTCTGGTCTTGCTGTTCCTTCTCAGATACATCAGAATCTCATTTTCGATACATCTGGAGGCATACGTTGCAAGTTTGATATTTTTCACCGGATTAAATGTATTGATCGCCTTGATCAGTCCAATGGTCCCAATGGAGATCAGATCTTCTACCCCGACTCCTGTATTGTCAAATTTCTTCGCAATATACACTACCAGCCTGAGATTATGTTCAATCAGTTCTGATTTCGCTTCCTCTGCCTGCTCTGTTCCAAGCTTCTCCAGCACAAATGCTTCCCGCTGCGGTTCCAGCGGTGCCGGCAGAACATCATTTCCCCCTATATAAAAAACTTCACCTGAACGGTTTAACATCAGTCTTGAAACTACCTGAAATGGATAACAGTTCATATCTGCAGCCCCCTCCTGTTACAGTAATCTGGAATTTAAAAGTATCTCGTATTCCTTACCAAAAGCGGAGGTCTGAAAGTCAAACGCAATGACCGGATTTTCTATCTGAACCACCTCTGCCGGAGTCTGGATGCAAAGCTTTTCCAGGGTAACTGCCAGTATCATCCCCTGCCCTTTTCCGAGACTCTGAAACGGAATCAGGCGGGGCTGCAGTCCATGGATTTCTCTGTCATACAGCTCCTCTGGATTTTCCCTCAGGTGCTTTAGCTGTTCTGCAGTCTCCTGCGGTAGCATTTCATACAGAATTTCCTGTTTTCCAACTGAAACCGGCTTCCTGTTTACCGGGTCCGTAAGAAGGTTTCCGGAATCATAAAATCCATGATATGTATAGTTCTTTCCTCTGTAACTTAGTGTGACCGGATAAATGTTTCTCATCTGTATCCTCAGTGAATCTGCCAGATAAGACCATGCGGTGAGAATCAGCCAGGTTCCCGTACCCAGGATCACAAATACTCTCAGGCTCAGATTTCCCATATCTGCCATCTCCCACACTCCGCCACACAGAAATGCTGCAAAATACAGGGTGAGAACTGCTTTAATCAGCAGGCTTCCTGTTTTCAGCCCGCAGCCCACAACCAGCATTCCCACAGCACATCCTCCATGAAGCAGTATCAATGCCGGCAGAAAAAGTTCTGAACGGATACAGAGAATACAGCAGGAAAATACGGCTCCGATCCCGGCACCCAGAAGTGTACGTTTCCGGCTTCTGCTGCACCGGAAGATTTTTCCGACTGCCCGTAAAAGTATATAATCCATCAGGAGATTCGTAAGAAAAACCAGATCTATGTAGACCTCATAATGCATTTTCTCCCCTCCGTCAGCTCTGCTGTCTTTTTTTACTGTGTTACGCTTTCCTCTACAGCAGACAGTTTTTTTGCCACATCGCACCTGCAGTAATCTCTGTTACACTGCTTCCTGCTTTGGTAAGTGCTCTCATTATATGAAATCCGGTTCGCAGATTTTGTCAAAATCGGTAATGCACGTCTGAAAATTTATCACGTTAAATCGACAAATTTTTTCTTCCGGTTTTCTTGACATCCGGGTTGTCATAGCATAGAATGATAAGTAATTTCTATCATTTTTAGAATATTTTTTATTATTGTCCCAAAGCGGACAGCAGATTTTTTTTTCTTTTACTTATTAAACGATTGGAGGTTCTGACCATGAACACAATTACCGGCCATACCGGTCTTACTGCACTTTTGGGAAGCCCGGTAGCACACAGTATTTCCCCTTTGATGCACAATGAATCATTTCGCCTTCTGGGGCTTGATTATGTATATTTATGCTTTGATGTAAACGAAGACACCCTTCCTGCTGCTGTTGAAGGGCTGAAGACCTGCGGCATCCGCGGTTTTAACCTTACCATGCCTAACAAGAATAAGATCGTGGAACTTCTGGATGAACTTTCTCCGGAAGCCCAGCTTATCGGTGCTGTAAATACCGTTTTAAATGATAACGGAAAGCTGATCGGCTTTAATACAGACGGATATGGATTTATGCAGTCCGTGCGGGATGCAGGACACGATGTAAAGGGAAAGGCAGTGACTGTTATGGGTGTTGGCGGTGCTTCCATGGCGATCTGCGCACAGTCTGCCCTGGATGGTGCTTCTGCTGTCCGGATCTTTGCACGCCGCAGCAGCCGTTACTGGAACCGTACACAGAAATTTGTGGAAAATCTGCATGCCAGAACCGGATGTGAAGTCTGTCTCTATGACAACGACGATACAAAAGCATTAAAAGAGGCCATCGATTCCAGTTATCTGCTGATCAATGCCACTTCCGTAGGTATGGTGCCGGATATCGATGATTCTATTATTAAAGATCCTTCTCTTTTCCGTCCGGGGCTTGTAGTCGCAGATGTTGTCTACGAACCACAGGAAACCAGACTTCTGAGAGAGGCAAAAGCCGCAGGATGCCAGACTTTCAATGGAATGTACATGCTCCTTCACCAGGGTGCCAAAGCCTTTAAAATCTGGACCGGACAGGATATGCCGGTTTCTGTGATCAAGGAGAAATATTTTTCTGTAAAATAAAATTTCAGCCAGATCAGGGAAGTCTCCTGAATCAGACAGTAACAAAGGGTGCCACCAAACCATCACACAGATGGCCCGGTGGCACCCTTATATTATTTCCGGAACTTTTTATCTTCTGTCAGTTCCCCGGAATCTTATTTTTTATCTTCTATAAATTTCCCGCAATCCTGTCTTTGATCTTCTATAAATTCCCCATGATCTTATCTTTTATGATCGCCAGGATTTCTCTTGGAATATAGATCAGAAGCCTCCAGGAACGATATCTGGAAGGAATGGGATAAATTTCTTTACATCCACATTTCTTTCCGATCGCAGTCCCGCGAAATACATGGAAGTTGTTGGTCACCACTCCTACCGAATGGTCCAGTCCAATGATCTCAAGGCTGAATTTCAGATTCTCGGTGGTGCTGGTGGAGCGGCCTTCCAGGATCAGGCGTTCTCTGTCGATTCCGTGTTCTACCAGATAATTACACATTGCCTGTGCTTCGGAAATATCTTCTCCCTCTCCCTGTCCTCCGGAGAGGACTGCTTTTGTCTCAGGATTTTCTTCCAGATACTGTAATGCCCTCCTGGTACGTTCCAGAAGGGCTAAGGTAAGCCGGGTACCCTGTACATGGGCACCCAGTACGATAATATATTCCAGATTTTGGATCTTACGCATTTTTTCCGCAGCAGTATTTGTATTTCTTACCGCTTCCGCATGGACACGGATCGTTACGTCCGATTTTCTTTGCTTTTACAACGGTACCGGATTTCTTCTGCTCCAGATAGAGTTCTTTTCTCTTCTCAGGTGTGAAGATTGCATCCCACTGTGGCAGTTCATACAGCCAGTCAGCTCTTGCATCTACCATGTTTTTGTAAAGAAGTTCTTTGTCAAAGCAGAGAGAAACTTTGGTGTTCTCATCCATTGTCTCGATTGGGTTCGGAATCTTAAGACTGTCGTTGATACCGTCAAGGAATCCAACCATAGTCAGAACTTCCTGTCCGTATTTCTCAGCCAGTTCTTTTACAGTACCGGTTACAACTTCGTCCGGGTTTGTAAGAAGCTGTTCGTAGATTCCTTTTTCGATATTAAAATAATTTGCCCAGAATCTCTGAAGTTTATTACGGTCTGCCTGCTGGTCATAGGCGATGGAACGCCACTGCTCTAAGATTGTTTTATCGCTCATTTCCTTTATCCTCTTTTCCAATATTTCATAGGTATATGCCTGTGGAAATACATGGAAATATCATACTCCCCCACAAGCTTTTTTATTATACCATCTTTTTAATAAAAATACAAACCATATTCTTTGTATTTTTGGTGAATTTTACGTTAATAGTTACTGTTCACTTCGTTCCCAGTAACACGCTTCGCGATGCACAGAATTTATGCTAATCGCATAAATTCGCGCTGTATGTCTCGGGATTTTGGCATGTTCATGCCAAAACACCTCGCGGGATAGTGGCGTGTGAACAGTAAACGTTAATACGTGAATCGGTTCCGAAATTGTGGTAACCTGAATCCTGTAATTGCTGCCGGAAAATGGAAGGAATCCTTATTTCACACCCATTTTCTCCAACTCTGCCGCTGCCTGCTTAAAGTTATGGAACTGAATCGTGTGAATACCGAATTTCTCTGCTGCCTCACAGTTTTCTTTTCTGTCATCCAGGAATACAGATTTCTCCGGATTCAGATGATAGCGGCTGATCAGTGTCTGGTAGATATCCGATTCCGGTTTGATCTGTTTTACCTGACAGGAAAAGACTGCCCCGTCCACATGTTTCAGGAATGGAAGCTGCTCCTGTGTGCGGTTCAGGGTATCTGTCGCATAATTGGAAAGAATATAGACATGATAACCCTTGTCCTTCAGATATTTCACCCATGTTTCCGCATAATCCATCTTTTCAACGGTTTCATTGGAACGGCGCATGACCTCACGGATGTCTTTCTCATACTGTGGAGCTGCTTTTACCATCTCATCTACATAGTACTGTTCATCCTGACTGCTTCTGTCTCTCTCATTCCATACATCACTCAGAAAAACTGCTTTTGCGATCGTATCCCGTTCTTCTTTCGGGAATCCAAAGCTGTCCAGATACGTTTCCCAGTCATATTTTACCAGAACCTGTCCCACGTCAAAAATAATGTTTTCCATATCAGAATCCACCACCTTTTTATTTTTGTTCAAAATCCTGTATACCATCCACATCGCATAGGCAAGCACCGGGACCATGATCGCCACTGCTATGGCTGCCTTGAAATTGCTCTGCGAATCCGGTCCCTTGCCAAATGCAAAAAACATCGGCATACTGCACGCAAGGAGCAGAAGGATGATCGCCACCCATGCTCCGATCTGTTTCCACCTGTTATTATTTTTTTTCATAATCCTCCATAAATATAAGACACGCCGGAGAAGTTCCCCGGCGCAATTGTCTTATTTTGTTATTATTTATTTCTATAAATGATATCGTCACGTCCCGGGCCATTGGAGATCATAGTGATCGGGAATCCAATGTGTTCCTCTACGAACTCAATGTACTTCTTGCAGTTTTCCGGAAGATCTTCGTAATTCTTGATTCCACGGATATCGCATTTCCATCCTGGCAGAGTTTCCAGAACCGGTTTTGCTTTCTCAAGCAGAGTAGTTGTCGGGAATTCTGTAGTTACTTTTCCGTCGATCTCATATGCAGTACATACCGGAATCTCATCCAGATATCCTAATACATCAAGAACTGTAAAAGCTACATCTGTAGTTCCCTGCAGACGGCATCCATATTTGGAAGCAACGCAGTCAAACCATCCCATACGTCTCGGACGTCCTGTAGTAGCACCGAATTCGCCGCCGTCACCGCCGCGTCTTCTCAGCTCATCTGCTTCTTCACCAAAGATTTCAGAAACAAATGCACCTGCTCCTACTGCACTGGAATAAGCCTTGCATACAGTAACGATCTGTTTGATCTCGTATGGAGGAAGTCCTGCACCTACTGTGCCATATCCTGCCAGTGTGGAAGAAGAAGTAACCATCGGATAAATTCCGTGATCCGGGTCTTTCAGGGAACCAAGCTGTCCCTCGAGAAGAACTTCTTTGCCTTCTTTTAATGCATTCCACAGATACAGGGAAACATCACATACATATGGCTCTACCATCTTCTTGTATTCCATCAGTTCTGCAAACAGTTCATCCGGATTCAAAAGCGGTTTATGATATAAATGCTCCAGAAGAATGTTCTTTGTCTCACATACACTTGCAAGTTTTTCTTTCAGATGTTTTTCATCAAAAAGTTCGCTTACCTGGAAGCCGATCTTTGCATATTTGTCTGAGTAGAACGGAGCGATACCGGATTTGGTTGATCCGAAAGATTTGCCGCCAAGACGTTCTTCTTCATATTGGTCAAACAGAATATGATATGGCATTACCATCTGTGCTCTCTCGGAGATCAGGATCTTCGGAGCCGGAACACCTCTGCTTACCACTTCATTATATTCTTTGAAAAATACCGGAATATTCAAGGCAACACCGTTTCCGATCACGCTTGTAGTGTGATTATAGAACACACCTGACGGAAGGGTATGAAGTGCAAATTTACCATAATTGTTTACGATTGTATGGCCTGCGTTTGCACCACCCTGAAATCTTACGATAATATCGGCTTTCTCAGCGAGCATATCGGTAATCTTACCTTTACCTTCATCTCCCCAGTTTGCACCAACAACTGCTTTTACCATTATAATTCCTCCTGTTTTTGTATTTTAACAATACGATTCACGCCTGATATCAGACGTTGATCTCAGCCTTGATTCCCAGTAAGTCCTTGTGTGAATCCAGAATCGGCTGAACTACTTTGCTGACAAATCTCTCTGTCTGCTCTTTCGCACGGCCTACATATTTCTTCGGGTCCATGGATCTCTGAAGATCTTCCAGGGAAAGATTAAATGCAGGGTCTGCTGCGATCAGCTCAAGCAGATTATTGTCCTTGCCTTCTACTTTGACAGTCTTGCCTGCCTCCATAGAAAGTTCACGGATACGCTCATGAAGTTCCTGACGGTCACCGCCTGCCTTTACGGCATCCATCATGATATTCTCGGTAGCCATGAACGGAAGCTCTGCCATCATGTGTTTCTCGATTACCTTTGGATAAACCACAAGTCCGTCTACGACATTCAGACACAGATCAAGAATTCCATCGATCGCGAGGAATCCTTCCGGAATGCTCAGACGTTTGTTTGCGGAGTCATCCAGAGTTCTCTCAAACCACTGGGTTGCGGATGTGATTGCCGGATTCAGGGCATCTACCATCACGTATCTGGAAAGGGAAGCAATTCGTTCACTTCTCATAGGATTTCTCTTATACGCCATTGCAGAGGAACCGATCTGTGATTTCTCAAATGGTTCTTCTACTTCCTTCAGATGCTGAAGAAGGCGGATATCATTTGACATCTTATGTGCACTTGCTGCGATTCCTGCAAGCACATTCAGTACACGGGTATCCACTTTACGGGAATAGGTCTGTCCGGATACCGGATAGCATTCCTTAAAGCCCATCTTCTCTGCGATCATCGGATCGATCTTGTCGATCGTCTCCTGATCTCCGTCAAAGAGCTCCAGGAAACTTGCCTGTGTTCCAGTGGTTCCCTTAGATCCCAGAAGCTTCATGGTGCTCAGAACATATTCCAGATCCTCCAGGTCAAGAAGGAATTCCTGTGTCCAGAGTGTGGCACGTTTTCCTACTGTGGTAGGCTGTGCCGGCTGGAAGTGTGTGAAAGCCAGAGTCGGCTGCTCTTTATACTTATCTGCAAATGCAGAAAGTTCTGCGATCACATTCACCAGTTTCTTGCGTACCAGCTTTAACGCTTCTGTCATCACAATAATATCTGTATTATCTCCTACATAACAGGAGGTTGCTCCCAGATGGATGATTCCTTTGGCTTTCGGGCACTGTACTCCATAAGCATATACATGAGACATGACATCGTGACGTACCTGACGTTCACGTTCCTTGGCAACGTCATAATTGATATCTTCTGCATGCTCTTTCAGTTCATCGATCTGCTCCTGTGTAATGTTAAGGCCAAGCTCTTTCTCTGTCTCAGCAAGTGCGATCCAGAGTTTTCTCCATGTGCGGAATTTCATATCCGGAGAAAAAATGTACTGCATTTCTTTGCTGGCATAACGTTCTGATAAGGGACTTACATATCTGTCTGTACTCATCTTGACTCTCCTGTCTTTATAGGATTTTTATAATCTTTTGCATCCTTTTATTTCGCTTCCATACGCAGTTATTTTCTGCGTACGTTGAAATTATATAACATCATTCTCCTAAAAGCAACCACAAAAACCTTATCCCTGATGGAATTTGCCAAGAAACTCCTTCATTCGCGCATGTTCTGAGGCAAATACCTCCTGCGGGGTTCCCTCCACAGCAATCAGCCCCTTGTCCATAAAGATGATATGATCGGAAATATCTCTTGCAAAAGTCATCTCATGGGTAACGATCACCATGGTGATATGCTGTGCTGCCAGCTCTTTGATCACTTTCAGGATCTCACTGGTCAGCTCCGGGTCAAGAGCGGAAGTCGGTTCATCAAAGAACAGAATCTTCGGGTTCATGCAAAGGGCTCTTGCAATGGAAACCCTCTGCTGCTGACCGCCGGAAAGCTGGAACGGATATGCATTCTCCCTGTCTGCCAGTCCCATCTGTTTCAGCAGAACTCTTGCCTGGGCATAGACTTCTTCTTTCTTTCTTTTCTGCACACGGATCGGTGCATCTGTGATATTTTTCAGTACGGAAAAATGAGGGAAAAGGTTGAAATTCTGAAATACCAGTCCCACCTCTCCCTGTTTGATGATCTCGCCGCTGTCCGGTGTCTCAAGTCCTGTGGCGCAGCGAAGAAGAGTAGATTTTCCGGAGCCGGAAGGTCCGATAATACTTAATACTTCTCCTTCTTCCACAGAAAGAGAAATATCTTTCAGTACCTCCAGACTGCCGAAGCTCTTTTTGATATGCTTCATTTCAAATAATTTCATATGAATGATCCTCTCAGACTGTTACTGTTCTCCATCATCCTGCGACCGGACAGTAACTTCCTTGTTTCTTTTCTACGGTAATTAACGATAATAATTTAATTTCTTCTCAATCTTATCCATCACGATCGCAACCAGCAGGTTAAAGATAAAGTAAAATACTGCTGCGATCACAAACGGCATCATGGTCGTCTGTGCGCTGGCGATCTGTTTGGCAATGGTAAACATTTCCGCTACCGCCACGACAAAAGCCAGGGAAGTATCTTTTACCAGTGTGATCACCTCGTTTGTCACAGACGGAAGGATTCTTTTAAATACCTGCGGCAGGATGATCCGGAAGAAGGTCTGCGCCTTGCTGTATCCCAGAATCTTTGCAGCTTCATACTGTCCCACGGAAATGGATTCGATCCCGCCTCTGTAAATCTCCGCAAAATAAGCGGCATAGTTGATACTGAAAGCAATAAATACTGCGATCAGACTGTATCCCATGGAAATACGGATACCGAAAATAAAATATGGTCCAAAATAGACAACCATCAACTGAAGCATCAGCGGGGTTCCTCGCATGACAGAAATGTATGCGGAAACAATTCCCCGGATCACCGGGTTCTTTGACATTCTTCCAAAGCAGATCATAAGACCGAGCGGTAATGAAAAAAGCAGTGTCACCACAAAAATCTCCACTGACACCACCATACCACCGGCAAGCTGCTGCAGCATTACACTTAAAGACATAAGTTTTCCTCCAAAAAATATTTCGTTACTGTCCGTACTTATTCTGTTCTCAGTAACCGTTTCAATTCCAATTTCTGTTGTACAGTAAGAACAGAGGGTTCATATCATATGACCCCTCTGTTCTGTCCTTATCCCGGACGTTCTGTACTTCCCGTCCGGCGACATTTTTATTTTTTACTGATTATTCTGCATCTTCCTCAGCTTCAGCATCTGTCTCAGCAGCCTCATCTTCAGAAGCATCATCTGTTTCTTCTGCATCAGCAGCTTTTGTGTCATCGTCATCACCGATGCAAAGCATATCTGCAACTTCATATTTCTCTGCAAGTTTGTCAACTTCACCTGCATCATAAAGTTTCAGCACTTCTGCCCATACAGTGTCTTTCAGTTCGTCATTGCCCTTTGCAAATCCGATTCCGTACTGTTCGCTCTGGATCGGCTCGTCGAGGATCACATATTTGCCCTCTTCTCTCTGGGAAAGCTGATATTTCGCTACTCCGATATCTACGGCAATGGCATCTGCCGCACCGGAATCCAGATTCATAAATGCAGTGTTGTAATCCGGGTTCTCTGTCAGGGAACCAAAACTTGCGGTCAGATCTTTGTTGTCATCGCTGTTTAAGGCATCCAGTGCTGCGGAAGCCGCCTGTACAACAACGTTCTTACCGGCCAGATCATCCAGTTTCTCAATACCGGAATCAGCAGCTACGACCATAACCTGCTCATTATTCAGATATGGATCAGACCATGTATAGTCATCTTCACGTCCGTTGATGGTAAATCCGTTCCAGATACAGTCGATAGAGCCGGAATTCAGCTCCATATCCTTGGAATCCCAGTTGATCGGTTTCTTCACTAATTCCCAGCCAAGATTATCGCATACTTCCTGCGCAAGGTCGAGGTCAAATCCTACATAATCTCCGTTATCATCCTTATATCCGAAAGGAGGATACTCTGCATCAAATCCTACAGTTAATGTCTTGCTGTCAGCATCTGCATATACAGAAACAACTCCTGTCATCATAGATGCTGCCATAATACCTGCCATGAGTACTGCCAAAGATCTCTTTTTCATGATAAATATCTCCTCTTTATCTGTTTTGTTATTTATCACACAGCCACTCTACCATGTGAAAGCATGAGTTAATACTATCACACACATCGTTTTCTGTCAACATGATATCAAAGGCAAACATTCACAAAAATAAATCAGAGGCAGAATCTTTCTGCCCCTGACATCCGGATACCATCTTATTCTGTTTATGATCCCGTAGTCCTGTGGTAATCTTTCATCAGGTCTTCCAGCATTGCACCAGATTCTCTTCCCTCAACCGGTTTCTCCGGGATCTTCTCAAACTCTTTCCATGCTTCCTTCAACTCTTTTTTCAGTTCTTCTGTGATCTTCAGTTCCGACACTCTGTGTTCATAATCTTTCTTATTGCGGGTGTTTCTGTATGCCAGAAGATACGTTTTCAGTGTTGTCTGAGACTGGCTTTTTTCATAGGAAACCCAGAAACATTCCAGTGCTTTCTCCATCTGGAAAAGATAGCTGTAGGCACATCCCAGATTATACAGCACATCAGCCGCAAAATCCGTTCTCTCAGAGTCCGGATTCTGTTCCAGAAGTTTCTGGTACACCTGAATGGCATTGACATACATCCGGTTCTCCACCAGGCAGTCTCCTTTTCGTTTCTGGCGCAGCGCCGGACTCTCCTGATTCAGCAGTGCCATACGGCTGTTCAGGTTCTTCAGTTCCTCATAAGTCAGATAATTGATCTCTTTAAAAATCGGATACAGCACATCTTCCGCATTGGTATAATTCTGCAGCTTCGGTCTTAATTTCGCTGCCAGCTTCGGCAGCTCCAGTTCCTGCTGAATCCACATACACAGCTCTTCATTGATGACCGACGCATCGATCAGGTAAAGGTTATGGTACAGATAATAACAGAGCTCTTCTATGGAATAAATATTCGTACTGATATTCTCAATAAAATACGGACGTTCTGCTTTCTTTATCTGACATAAAATATATCCACTCATCTGCTCATCCCCCTTACCATTCTACGGTCTCTGTCCAGACCTTGCCGCTCGAAGGGAACATTTCCCCGAAGCCTAAATCTCTCACAGTCACTCTGCATTCTTTCTGGGAAACATAGTGAAGTTCCAGAGAAAGTCTTGTTGTCTTATTCGGGCGGTGCGGGATTCCCGGAAGCATCATTCCTACCCTGCGCTTCTCCGGTCTGTCAAAGGTACTGATGATAAAAACCAGTTCCTCCGTATTGTCCAGGATCAGTTCACAGGAAGCATGGCAGTCATACCAGTTATTTCCATTCTCGATCAGCGGATAATAGGCAGGTGAACCCATCACCCGCATTTCCATTCCTACATCTGCCATGACCAGAGAGTCACTGAGGAAACGATATCCCTTTAAAACCTTGTCTTCCAGCTTCTCTTTTCCTGCTGCACAGGCACCTTTTGCAAACAGATTGTTTCCATAAAATACCCTGCGTTTCTGGAAACAGAGAATCTTTACAGACTGAACTGCCCAGTCCTGGGAAAATCCCTCTCCTGTGATCTGAATACTGGAAAAGAGATCTTTTCCCAGTGTTTTCTGCACAAATTTGCAGAATTCCGAATCTCTTTTTTCTCCTTCTTCCGGAAGTTCTGTCTCCACCGGCTCCTCAAGCTTCACCACAACCGGCTTGCTGCTTCCGTCCAGAGTCATTTTGCGGAAAGAAACACTCTTTGGCGTAAATGCATACCAGGCAACACTGCGGTTCCAGGTTTCCCTGCGCTGGGAAAGAATATAATAATAAAAACTCTCTCCATAGTCCTGCAGTAAATACTGCTCTTTTACAAATCCAAGGTCTGCGAATGCTTTCTGAAAATTTTCCACCTGCACAGGAGTCAGCTCCTGCAAGGTTACGGTTACACATTTGATATTTTTGACCAGTTCCGTGATTCCCAGAAATTTCAGCATTCCCTTCAGAAACTGAGCCAGCAGCTCCCAGGGTGCAAGATCCTGCCCCTCTACCAGCACCGTATCTCTCTTTTCACTGATCCCGTAGATATCACTGATCATGATTCCGCCTTTTTCCCGGGCAAAATACAGTGCTTCGAGTCCTACGCAGTAGTCCTTCTGTTCCGGTCTTCTGCACAGGCAGGTTGGTGCTTCATATTCATTTCCGCCGGCTTTCATGGAAAGAGAACGGGGTTCTCCTCCCTTGCGGTCATAATAACAAATCTGGGAATATTCTCTGCCAAAATCAATTCCCACTATCAAGTCACGAATTTCGTTCATCTGTTCCTCCTGCCAGGATCGTCAGGCAGACAAAATTTCTGCCTCACATTCTGGTTAAACTTCCTGCGTTTCTTTTTTTATGGTAAACATGCTTTCCACATACTGTTCCTGTCTGAAATACTTCTTCATCTGGGAAAGCACTTCCTGTTCCTTGTCCAGTCTGTGAGCGGAAAGCATCTGATTGATCATCTGATACTTGCTTACCGGAGTTCCTTCCACTTTATTCATGGTGATCACCCGTTCCTGTGTCTGAGTGACTTTGTCACCGATCTCTGCCTTGAAATAGTAGCGCAGAGTCTCACCGTAAAACAGGGTAAATGTCTTTGCAAAAATACCCTCATACAGATTTCGCAGCGGTTCTGTCTGATATCTGGCCTCTTTTCCAAGACCTGCATCCAGTGCATAGTAAAGTGTCACTTTCGCCTTCGGGTCTGTGTGATATTCCACAAAAGTTTTGTCATCAAGCTGATACGGACTCAGCAGAGAAACCGGAAGTTTTTTGAAAAATGCAAACTCCATTCCTTTCTTTACACATTTCTGCAGAATCTCTTTCTCCATTTCAAGCTGTTCCTGATCCAGGCTTTTTTCTTTTGCAAAAGCCTCAAACAGCGCCAGACTGCACACAAAATCTACCGGCCATTCCTCTTTGCAGGCAAGTTCCAGTCTCTCTCTGACAAACGGACTCATCGGATATTCCTTTACGAACACTCCGTAAGCCACCTGTGTCAGATAGGCACTGACAACGGACTCTTTTCCCGTATGTTTTACATAATCTTCCAAAATCTTCTCTCCCTCTTTCCGGTAGTCAGAAGTAAACATCAGAAGTTCCAGAAGTTTCTCATCCAGGTCATAGGTGTCCATCTCAAAGCCCTGCGCACTTTTCCACACGGACAACATCTCGTTCACCGGTCCGAAACGGAAATCCATCAGGTATTTCAGGATCACCTCATCATATTTGCCATGTCTGTAAATATCAGAAGCAAGTGCCAGAAGTTCTTCATCCTCTGCCATGTCGCAGCGGATCAGCATTCTGCTGGTAAGCTTCAGAAGGCTCTCTGTGCGCAGACCTTCATAACCAAACTCTGAAATGACCGCCATCGCCTGTACAAAAAGTCCTCTGGCGATCAGAATCTCCAGAAGGCTGGTTCTGTCCACTGCCGCATATGCCTTATAATCCATCTGTTTCAGATAATCGTCCAGATCCTCTCCCCGGATATTTGCACTGTAATAGTCAAGAAGTTTCTTTCTGATACTTCTCTGGTATTCATCGGAAAAATCCTTCGTCTCTGTGATCCTCTGGAAAATCTGCAGATTCGAACGGTCAATCTCTGTATTCTCACAGTAGTGAAGGATCAGCCCCGGCTCTCTTACTTCCTGCTCAAGTACTTTCTTCACCAGTTCCCGTTCGTCAAAGAGTTTCTTCATATTATAATCTATAGTGGAAGCATAACGTCTCTGCTTTGCATCCTGGAATAAGATCACCGCATCCTCTGTGTAAATCCTCGGATATGCCACACCCTGAATACACGGATAACTTTTCTCCTCCCGGAGCTGGTCATGGCGTACGATAACATAACGTACCTTCGGATCATCGCAGTATAAACGGTGTGTAAACATTTTCTCCGCGATCAGTTCTGCACGTCCCGGAGTTTTCGGATCACTCAGAAATTCCTGATATAAGACTGCATAGTTGGCATTCATTTTGCCTTCTTTTGCCTTCTGTATGGCAAACTTCTCCATATGTTCCTCATAGTCCTCATAAGTCTGAGGCTGACGGAACTTATTTCCCACGATGCTGGCATAGATAAAGGCTTTTTTGTCATCACCGAGAGAACTGTTATTATAGGTAAAATACATCAGCAGCGGCTTCGGCAGCTCTCTCTGATAGGAAGTATCCATCGTCTCCACATAATATTCATAAAGTCTGGTCAGGCGGAGTCCTCTGTCCACTGCCAGGGCAAACCAACGGAAATACTCCGGCTCTCTTGGATTCCCCAGCATAATATAACGACAGATCGCCTCCAGCGTATCATCGGAAGGAAAAGCATCGTATCCCATTGCCATCGCCTGATACATACTCTTGTTAAATTCCTTTTCGTAACCGGTCAGATAGGCAAAGCGCATCACCAGTTCTTCGGTAAGCATCTGTTTTCTTCCTGCCAGCAGAAAGACCTGCGCCCAGAAACCGCTCATTCTGTGAAGAAGAGTCATATCTCTGCTGATATACTTCCACGCTTCCAGATAAAGGAAGGGGCTTCTGCATCCTCTCTCAAACTGCTCTTCCATCATAAATACGATCCTGGATGTGGAGCCAATGCTCTCCGGCGCCATCTGAAGCAGAATCCAGAACAGCAGGAAGCTGTCCTCTTTCTGCATATAAAAGCTCTGCAGTCTTCTCACTGCCTGATCTTTATCCTTATATAAGCCTGTCAGATTACACAGATACAGATAAACCCCGGCAAGTTCCAGATTTTCTTTAAATAACTGTCTGTTCTGAAATCTTCCCAGAATTTCCTCTGCCTGTTCATCATTTCCCTCCACATGGGAAATATATGCCTCATACATCTGATATTCCGGATAATCACAGCCCGATTCCTTAAGCTGATTCAGTAGAAAGTGGCTGCTTCCGCTCCAGGTTTTCAGTTCCATCCGGTTACAGGAATATTCCAGAAAATCCCTCATCAGGGAAAGTTTCTGCTGTTTCTCATGAACATCTACTTTTAACTGTACCTTCGGTTCTCTGGAAGCGGTAATACGGTAAGTCAGTTCCTGATAAGGACTTCTCACCACGATCTCACCAAACTGTCTTCCTTTTGGCAGAACATCTTTATGGATGACATACTCCACCTGATAATAACTTCCGATAAAGTCCTCATCTGTCACTACATACTTCGGAACCTCCAGAAAGTCTCCCTTCGCTTCCACCTCCAGTCTCAGATGTCCCCAGCCATTCTTCTGAACAGGAAAAGATTCCCGCACTGTCTCCTGGATATCATAATAGCTGCTGTGATCCTCTTTTAATTCAATTCTCACAGGCTGTTTTCTGCCGGTGCCGATCAGAAATTCTTCCACATGCTGAAAAGTGACCGGCTGTCTGGAAAGCCCTTTGTAAAGAGCCATCTCTTTCTCATCTGCATTCTTCAGAAGATTCGTAAAACTTTTATCTGTAAAAAGACGATACGCTTCTTTGAAATCATCTTTCGCAATCTGCACAAAAGTATTCATATCCGGCACTTCCCCGGCAAGGCTCTGTACCTCTTCCTTCTCAGCCTGGATCAGGAACGGAAGTTTGTATTCTCCGATATTGGTCGTAAAGCACAGCCAGCCCTCATGTCTGTCGCCCGGGTGCATTCCCACACCGTCAATTCCATATTTCAGACATACAGTAGTCCCGGAAAACTGATCCAGTCCAGGCACCACACGGCGGTTGGATGAGGTCACATATCCACGTATCCTCTCATTATCCTCTGTTCCCAGATACACTTCCTCCTGACAGGTCTCTCCGGCTTTTAAAGTAACCTCGATCCTGTCTTTCGAAAACAGAAGGCGTGGGTGTTCATATTTAAAATTTCCGTTTAAAAGTTCTTCTATCGTCTTTTTCAAAGTCTTTCCCCTTATATCCTTGCTATCCATCTTTTTTCGCAAAATCTCACTCTGATGTCAGAAACAGAAAAAAAATCCTGCTCGCAGCCTTACCATACCCGAAAGGAATGATAACTTCAAAATCCGTTTCTGACATTTTATCATTTCAGTCATTGGACACAATTATACACCACAAACCCTTCCGGTGCAACAACTCCGTATGCCTTACTTTGTCCGGTTTTCTCTGTTTGTTACGAATGATCGCTGCTGCCATTCCGATCAAGGTCCTATTGTTGTAAAACTATAATCCATCATTTATTTCCTCCCTGTGTTCATCAGACGGAATACCTGTTCTACAGTATCTGTCATGTTCGCTTTTGCGTTTTCCGGTTTCATGGCTTCTTCCAGTGTCACTACCCCTCTGAGGATTGGGAAGAATGCATCGATTCCATTCTGGTTGCAGGCAACGGCTTCTTTCGTTACACTTCCTGCAAAAGCAATGACAGGAATGTTATGTTTCTTTGCCAGACGGGCAACTCCGACAGGAGCTTTGCCCATTGCAGTCTGACCGTCCAGTCGGCCTTCTCCTGTAATTACGATGTCTGCATCTTCCATATATTTCTCAAGCCCGGTTTCCTCCAAAACAATCTTGATTCCGGACTCCAGAACCGCATTGGTAAAGCTTAAGAATGCAAACCCAAGTCCGCCCGCTGCACCTGTACCAGCCTGGTGTGCATTGGCTTTAGTGTATTTCTTTTCTGTAAGTGCAGCATAGTTTTCCAGCCATTTATCCATCTGCATGATCATGGATGGGGTTGCACCTTTCTGTGGACCGAATACTGCACTGCATCCATTTTCTCCACACAAGATATTTGTTACGTCGCATGCAACACGAAATTCACATTCTGCAAGTTCCGGAAGTACATATTCATCTGTAATCTCTTCCAGCACTTCCAGTCCTCTTGCACCAAAAGGAACCTGCTTTCCTTCTTTGTCAAGAAAACCATATCCCAATGCCTGAAGCATTCCGATTCCACCGTCATTCGTAGCACTTCCGCCGATTCCTACGATAAAGCGTCTGCATCCTTTGGCAATTGCATCTTTGATCACTTCTCCAACTCCATAGGTTGTGGTATAAAGTGGATTACGTTTTTCATCCGGAACAAGTGTAATTCCTGCTGCACCTGACATCTCGATGACTGCAGTGTGACTGCTTTCAATAATTCCATATTCACAGTTCACAGGTGTTCCAAGCGGTCCTGTTACCATTACATTCTGTGTCATTCCGTTCATTCCGCTTACCAGTGCTTCAACAGTTCCTTCACCTCCATCTGCCAAAGGTCTTACTACGATTTCCGCATCCTGTCCATGAACTCTGCGGATACCATCTGCGATAGCATATCCTGCTTCCATGGAGCTTAAACTTCCCTTTAATGAATCAATTGCGATCACTGCTTTCATTTTCAATTTCCTCCTTATGTATTTCTTTCTGTATAATTTGTTTTGTTGCACTTAGTATAGTGCTTTTTATTTAAGATTGATATGTTATTTATAATATTTATCTCTTATTTTTCTATATTTTATTGTTATGCATAACATATAAAGTCATTTTTTATAATACAAAAAATGACTGACTACCTATATTAATTATTGGTAACCAGCCATTCTTTCTCAGTGCTTCTTATACTCATTCATTTACAATATTAGAATTCATTCCCAGTGTCATATCTTCATCCAGATAAACAATAAAACACGTATCATTATTGATCAGCCCTGTAAACGATCCGTACAGCTTCATTCCACCTTTTGTGGTTCCGGTAATTTTTACGGAAACAACAGGTTTGACATCCTCCGCAACTTCTACTGTTGCAGATTCTCCGGGATTAATTACATCTGCTGTAATTTCTTTTTCGTTGTTGTACAGAATCCTGAGATTCTGTAACTCAAATGGAGTTGTATTCTTTATCGTAATCATATCCTGTGCCATAAGCTGTTCGACATAAGTTATGTTGTCATATGCTTTAAATGCAGGTAAACCTGCAACAGCTCCGATCACAAGCACTCCGATTATTATAATTCCACAAAAGCAGCCAAAGGATTATTTTCCTGACTGCTTCTCCGCCAGCCATTCACGAATCATTTTTTCATCTACCTTAATCCCTTGTGCGATCTGCTCAATCGGCAATCCCATCTTAGAAAAAGAAATGGCAATCTCTTTCTGTGCTTCCTCCCGGATTTCTTCTGATTTCAGTTTTAATACTTTTCCACGCATAATATGAGCAATTCCTTTCCGCGCTGTATCTTCATTTCTGAAGATATAATCTGCTATTCTTGTGATCCAGTCTGTCAGATTTGTATACACATCTGATTTTCCTCTCTCTGTCAGTTCCTCGTTCAGCTTCTGGCGTATTTCCTCATACTCATTCAGAAGCTGCTACATCTTTTCCGGATGTTCACTGATGTCATGTACATTTTTCTCATACCTCATAACATAAAACGGTAAAAGCATCAGCAGATTTTTCTCAAAAATACCATCTTTCGTATAATTATCCAATTTTATCGTCGGTATTTCATAAGTATGCGTATGTCCGTCTGGAAAAATAATTTCAATCTCCAGTGAATCCGGTGTGTTTCTATTACTTCTTAAGTATATTACGCAGGATCGCAGAAATTCCAATCGATAGCTGCGTTTCATCTTTTGTACGTTCTCAACAGCAATGGCAAAATCATATTCAATCATTCGAATTGCCATTGTTGTATCATCGGTGCTCTGACACTCGATATGATACAGCTTTTCTCCGATTTCCAGATAACAGTCATTAACAATTTCTCCGTTCTCCTGCTGATGTTTTGTCGCTTTTTCTGTTATTTTTCAGTACAGTAAAATCTCTATAACAGTATGAATCCTCATACCAGAAAACAATTCTTTCTGATATGAGGAAGTATTTTACTGCAACTGGCACCTGTACTCTTTATTTTCTGCAAATGCCACCAGGCTTTCCAGTCCGCAGTGAACCATGCTGACTACTGCCTGTTCTGTGTAGAATGCCATGTGCTGGGTCATGATGACGTTTGGGAACTGGCGAAGGTATGCCATATCTTTGTTTTTGATGATGTCCGTTTTTCGGTCGTGGTGATAAATGCCATTTTCATTGTGAATTAAAAACTTTATCCTCACACGACTGAAGTCGCGTGCTTCCAGACGCTTTAGGCGTCAGACTAAATATCGGCGGATACGCCTGTAACTTAGGCCAGCGCAGTTATGCGCATTTTTCCATGCCAGATATGGCAGGTTCCCACATTGCAGGTAGTCCGCTGTATATCTGCCTGCATTTATGCTGCCTTTAAGATTTCCATTTGTAAATGAAGTTCTTTCAGATCTGCATAAACACATGAGGTTCTACGCTTTACCGGAGGGACTTTTGCCTCCAGCAAAGACCTTTCCGTTACCGGAAGGGGTTTTAAAAGTTCTCTGATAAAATATCTTGCTCCGATATTATACGATGCCGACAGGTCACAGTTATATCTTTTTCCTGTCTGGAATACACACAGGCTGTGATTTTTCGGGTCACGGGACACACTTCCGGAGCCATCGTATGCAAGCCTGCTCGTATTCCATGCGCAGACTCTGGATACCCGCATTCCTTTTCTGTGTGCCTGATGCTCACAGCGTTTCTGGATATCCCGTTTTCTCCACAGATGCAGTTTCTGTTTTTTCTTTCCGGATATCTTTCCCTGCATTTCCAGATACTCGAACACGATCACATCTGCATGGTTCTCTTCTGCATTTTTTACGATCGCACCTGCAATTTTTCTTCCCAGCTCTATGTTCAGGCGTTTCGTATATGCCCATCTTCCCTCTGTCTGCGCAGAGCCATGTTCCCTCTGGA